>MDTG01203465.1_pt1 | contig 16517 bp, 18 predicted proteins | sample 811421 | NCBI WGS metagenome assembly MDTG01 (sample SAMN05326645, study PRJNA326480) | marine metagenome | isolation source: seawater | place: Pacific Ocean: South East | collected 2011
AGGGCTTTCATCGGCTCCTCCAGCCGAGCCACGATGGCGCTGTCGATCCGGCGCTCCGCCGAGACAAGCGCATCCGCGCAGAGGCGCTCGACCACGGATATACCCGGCAGGATAGTCTTGGTCCGGCGGCACTCATCGACAAATCGGCGGGCCAAATCATGGTTGGTGGTCGCGTTCTCCGCCTTGCCCGCCAGCCATGCCTTCAGCTCGCGTGCGCGGTGACCGGAGAACATCCTGAAGCCGTAGACCTGACGCAACACGATGAGATGGTCACGCCTTGTTTCGGAGCGGGTGGCGTACTCGGCAAGTGCATCGGATCCCAGACCAAGCTGCGCCCCAAGGAAACGGGTTACTTCTGGGGGAATAACCTCGCCTGAGGCGAGCAGGCGCCCTGGATACCGCAGGGCGCATAACTGCAAGGCAAAGCCAAATCGGTTTCGGTCGCGACGGCGCTCATTGATGTGTTCGAGATCATCATCGGATAGCGTGTAGTGGTAAAGAATGCTCGCCTCATCTGTCGGAAGGTCGATCAGTGCCGCGCGCTGCCGCGCGGTCAGGATGGTGCGGTGCGCCATAGTTCTTTTGCTTTCTGCAGGGTGTTTGTGTATCTTTGATTTAGATACAGATTAAGATTTACGAGGGCGAGGATATGCAAGATCGCGCCGAGCAGCATCGCAAACGTTCGTATGAGATAAAGCCATGCTGATAGGATATGCTCGGGTCTCGAAAGCCGATGGCAGCCAATCCCTCGATCTCCAGCGAGACGCGCTCATCGAAGCGGGCGTGGCAGCCGACGGCATCTACGAAGATCAGGCTTCAGGTAAGCGCGACACCCGGCCAGGCCTCGATGCATGTCTCAAGGCCCTGCGCAAAGGCGATGTCCTGGTCGTCTGGAAGCTCGACCGCCTCGGTCGTGACCTCAAACACCTCGTCACAATCGTGCAGGAACTGACCGATCGGGAGGTCGGCCTCCGCGTCCTGACCGGACAAGGGGCACAGATCGACACCACCACCGCTGCAGGGCGGTTGATATTCGGCATCTTTGCGGCCCTTGCAGAATTTGAACGGGAGCTGATCCGCGAGCGCACCGTCGCAGGCCTCAAAGCAGCCCGGGCGAGAGGACGAAAAGGGGGGCGTAAATTCGCGCTGACCAAAACACAGGTGCGCCTTGCGCAGGCGGCCATGTCAAACCGCGATACCTCCGTCGCACAACTCGCCAAGGAGCTTGGCGTCAAACCTGTCACTATTTACCGATATGTCGGCCCTAACGGGGAGCTCAGGGAGAACGGAAGACGCGTCTTGGCCGCCTAACGTACGATCCTGCACTCAGCCGTAACAGACCCCTATGGGGGGCCGCGCTTTGGCACGGACCCCGATCATATGCCGAGTTCGCATCGGCGCTACGCCGAGTGGACACCGGATCGTTTCCGGCGCTGGGGCGCGTCGATCGGTCCCGAGACCGAAGGCCTGGTCACCGCCATTCTCGCCAGCCGGCCACATCCCGAACAGGGCTTCAGGACATGCCTCGGAGTCCTGCGCCTCTATCGCGATCTTCCCCGCGAGCGCGCCGAGGCTGTGTCGGCGCGTGCCGTCGAGATCGGCGGGCTGACCTGCAAGACCATCACCGCACTCATCGCCACCCACAAGTCCAACAGGCATTCCACCGAACCCGCCGCCGTCATGGAACACGCAAACCTGCGCGGCCCCGGCTACTTTCATTGAGGACCAAGACAATGCTGACCAATCCCACCATCGACATGCTGCGCGAACTCGGCCTCTCCGGCATGGCAAGCGCCTATCACGAACTCGAGGCCCAACCGGAAGTGAGGAGCCTCGAGCATGGCGAATGGCTCGCTCTCCTTCTTGAGCGCGAGGCGACGACGCGCCGCCAGAAGCGCTTCGAGGCGAGAGCCCGTGCCGCCAGGCTCCGCCATGACGCCCAGGTCGAGAACATCGACTTCCGCGCCGCCCGCGGCCTCGACCGCAATCTGTTCCTGAAGCTCGCCGGCTGCGACTGGATCAGGCATCATCACAGTCTCCTGCTGATCGGACCCGCCGGCGTCGGCAAGAGCTGGCTGGCCTGCGCGCTCGGACACAAGGCATGCCGCGAGGACTTCTCCGTCGCCTATCATCGCCTGCCCAGGCTATTCGCCACCCTTGCACTCGCGCGCGGCGACGGCCGCTACCCGAAGGTCCTCAAGGCACTCGCCAGAACCGACCTGCTCATCCTCGACGATTGGGGTCCCGAGAAGCTCAACGACGAGCAGCGCCGCGATCTCCTCGAGATCATCGAAGATCGCTATGAGAAGCGATCCACCATCGTCACCAGCCAGGTGCCCATCGATCATTGGTACGACATGATCGGCAATCCGACACTCGCCGACGCCATCCTCGATCGCCTCGTCCACAGCGCCTACCGCATTGAACTCAGCGGCGAGAGCCTGCGAAAGCAGCGCCACACTCCATCCGCCGCTTGACCGCACGACAAACAGGAGCCATTCAAAACAACGACCCAGGGGAGCATCGACTGGCCGGCTTCAAATCGGAATGCTGGCCGGAATGAAATCGGAACAGGTGGCCGGCTTCGTTTCGGAATCAATGGCCGGCTTCATCGGAATACGCAATCGATGAAGCTTTCGGCCCCTTCTGCACCACCTACGCGGCCCGAAGCAGTTTCACTGATCTAAATGCGGCGCTTGAGAACCTTTGGGTGCGCGAGGGGGCGGCGGGAGAACCTCTTCCAAGAGATATGCAAAATCAGGGGCGAGTAGGTTTTGTCGACATTTCGTCGGGCCGGCAAAGCGGCAAAGCCATTGAACGCCACCCACAATCTGTCGCAGCGATCACGGCTTGGGCGAAGGCGAACGGCTATGACGCGGCGATCTGGACGGCGCTCGCAAGCAACTTCCATGAGTCGGAAAAGGCCGGCGAGCCTTTTTCAGCAGAAGCCGCGATCCGCTATCTCGAAACACTTGATGCGCCAAAGATCGATGCAGCCCTGAGCTATATTAGTGGAGCGCCTCTCGAGGTTCAGACTCCGGTGCGAGTGGCAGTTCAATTACGGTGGCCGGAAAGATGAACACTGCCCGAATCCTCAAATGCGGGGAGTGCGATATGTCATGTCGTTAGTTCTACATCTCGATCCAGAGGTGATCAATCCTGATACCAACGAGCCCAGCACGCCGAGTATGATCAGACCGGAACGATGCGATTTTGGATGCGGCATCATGCTCCATGAGCGCTAGCTTGTCGGCAACTATAGCGCGACAATCTGGATGAGACGCTGGCGACAATCAGGATAAGATTCTATGTCGCGGCATTGGTGAGGTTATCATCCTGATTGTCGCTGGCAAGATTTTCTTCGCCTGTTGTTTGTCGTTCCGCGTCAATCATGGGGGTGTTGTTGATTGTCGCGTATGAGGCAGGCCTGCCTCTCTTGCGTTTTGCCTCCATTGCGGAGCGCCGTCTGTAGCTTTCCACGTTCATCTCGAAGATAGTTGCATGGTGGACAAGCCTGTCGACGGCGGCGAGCGTCATTGCCGGGTCGGGGAAGACCTTGTTCCATTCGCCGAAGGGCTGATTGGCGGTGATCATGATGGACCGCCTCTCGTATCGCGCGGAGATCAGCTCGAAGAGGACGCTGGTTTCGGCCTGGTCCTTGGTGACATAGGCGAGATCGTCGAGGATGATCAGGTCGAACTTGTCCAGTTTTGCAATGGCGGCCTCGAGCTGCAGTTCCCTGCGGGCCACCTGCAGCTTCTGGACGAGATCTGTGGTTCTCGTGAAGAGCACCCGCCAGCCGTTCTCGATCAGTGTCAGGCCAATGGCGGCCGCGAGATGGGATTTGCCGCCGCCGGGCGGTCCGAACATCAGGACATTGGCGCCCTTGGCCAGCCAGCTGTCTCCCGCCGCCATGGCCATGACCTGTGCTTTTGAGATCATTGGAACGGCGTCGAAGTCGAAGCTGTCCATTGTCTTTCCGGGCGGCAGGTGCGCTTCGGCAAGATGTCGGGCGATCCTGCGGTGGGCGCGTTCGGCCAGTTCGTGCTCCGCAATAGCGGCCAGGAAGCGGGCGGCCGGCCAGCCCTCCCGGTCAGCCTGTTCGGCAAATTGCGGCCAGAGCATCTTGATGGTCGGCAGCCGTAGGTCGTTCAGCATGATGGAGAGGCGGGCCTCATCGACGGTATGGGCGTTCATCATGCCGGTACTCCTGCTGCATCCGCCGTTTTGACAAGCGCTTCATAGCTGTCCAGAGACACGGATTGCACGGTGACGACCGGCAGACTGCCTGCGGGCGGTGTGAACTTCCCTCGCAAGGCGACAAGGTCCGGAAGTCCACCGTCCCCGAGAACCCGGCTCAACTCGCTGGCCAGTTCCGCCTCACAGCCGCGATCATGCGCCAGGGCAAGCAGTTCGACTGTGATCTTGCAGGCCTGCCGTTCGGGCAGCCGGTCGATGAGCGCTTCGAAGGCCCGCCGGTATTCCTGGCGCGGAAAGAGCTTGTCGCGATAGACCAGCCTCGACAGCGCCATGGGCTTTCTGCGCAGCGAATGGATGACATGGTGATAGTTCACGACCTGGTCATGCTTGCCGTTGGCCCTGGCCCGCCCTCTGGGCAGGGTCAGCAGGTGGGTGCCGCCGGTGAAGACCTCAAGGCGATTGTCGAACAGGCGCACGCGCAGCCTGTGCCCGATCAGGCGGGAGGGCACGGTGTAGAAGACCTTGCGCAAGGTGAAGCCGCCGGTGCTGGAAACGGTGACGATCACCTCCTCGAAGTCCGTGGTGCGGCGCGCGGGCAGCCCCTGCAGATAGGACCGTTCGGCTGCGATACGCTTGCCGCGGGCAGCATTGCGGCGCCCCACGATCTCGTCAATGAAGGCGCGGTAGCCATCGAGATCGTCGAAGTCGGCACTGCCGCGCATCAACAGCGCATCCCGGATCGCGCTCTTGAGATGGCCGTGGGCGCTTTCGATCGAGCCGTTCTCATGCGCCACCCCCTTGTTGTTGCGGGTCGGCGTCATCCGGTAATGGGTGCACAGGGCGTCATAGCGCGTCGTGAGATCCGCCCGCGCGTCGGTATCGAGGTTGCGAAAAGCCGCCGACAGACTGTCGCTGCGATGGGAAGACGGCGCCCCGCCCACCGACCAGAGCGCATTCTGCAATCCTTCGGCCAGGGCGACAAAGCTCTCTCCGCCGAGGATGACATGGGCATGCTCGAAGCCCGACCACGGCAGGCGGAAGTGGTAGAGCAGGTGATCCAGGGGCTGACCGGCAATGGTCACGTCGAGCGCCCCCATGTCGGTGAAATCCGACAGTGCGAGCCGGCCGGGCTCGTGAACCTGTCTAAAGATCACCTCCTGTTCCTCGCCATGCACCGCCCGCCAGGCCCGGATCCGCCGCTCCAGCGTCCGGCGGATACCCGGCGACAGGTCAGGGTGGCGGCGCAGCATCTCCTCAAAAATTGCGACCGGCCGAAGACCCGGGGCTGATTGCAATAGCGGGACGACTTCAGCGTCGAAAATGTGCTCAAGCGGGTCCGGGCGCCGCCGGCCTCGCGGCTGCGCCCTCTGCGATGGCAGTTGGGGATCTTTCGAAATGCGGTATCCGCTCGCCCGGCTCATCCCGGCCCTGGCCGCGGCGACTTCGATGGGGTGGTCCTGTCTCAGCTTCATGAAAAGTCTCGTCTGTTGATCGGTTACATGGCGCCCCGGCACAAAGATGGTTCTCCATTCCTGAAAACCACAAGCCTACCGGGCCGACCGCGATCACAGACCCAAAAACGAGCGAAGCGTCGTGCGTGTGCCTCCGGTCGGGCTACGCCCTCCCTCCGACACACGCACGACGCAACGTCTCATCCTGTTTGTCGCGGAATCTCAGCTTGATTGTCGTGCCGCAGGCAACCGACCAGCCGTCGATAGTATCGCTCTCCAATCCCTCAATCCATTGGTCAAGCTGCGCAGCCCAGGCGAGAATGTCGCGATCCTGCACATAGCCGATCATTGCGGCATGTGCGTGGGAAGCGGCATGATGGCCCGCTTTAAAGCGCTGGATGCCGCCTGCGGTATTGAACCGGCTGTAAAGATACTCGCGCTCGTCGCGCTCGGCCCCCGACGGTGTAGGCAGCCGCTTGCACTCGATTGGAAGAAGAGTCTGATATTCGGTATATTCGCGGCCTTCGATCCAAATCACCGACCCGCTCGGCGCCACCGCAAGGTCGATTGAGCGTCGACCGTCTGTCTCATCCGGTTCTTCCCGTTTGAACTGCAGGAAATCCCAGCCTGGGGTATGACGGCTCACGCTGGTGAGGCGCGAGCAGAGTTGCGCCGTTAGCCCGGTCTCGCCGCTCTGGGCGGGTCTTGCCGGATCATCGCGCCACTGCGGCAAAACGCTACCAATGAATCCAACCAGCGAGTTGAACCATTCACCGGGAAGATGAGCTCCGGTGTCAAGTGCTCCCGCATGCGTTTGACGTTCTCCTTCATCCGCCAGCACGCTAGAACCCCTGCGCGCGAAGGTCGGCGAGGACATCGTCGGCGTCACGAAGCGCGATCGAGCGCGTCCAAAACCTATGACGATCCGGTTTTAGCAGAAACACAAAACCCTTGTCGTACAGTCGGGTGATACGTGTGACAGTCAGGCCGGAGCCGCGACGCTCATGAAGTAAGGTGTCAAGATAGTTGTGCAATTCATTGGCGTCGGACCAATCGACCGCGCCATCACCAAACACATAAGGCTTGCAGATGGCACCCGACCATTGCTGAGATTGCAGGGCGCGTACTGGCTTGCGCGTATAAACGGCATTGAGTTGGCTGGAAAATACCTCGTCGAAAGCGTCAAGTGCCTCGACGGGTGCCTTTCGCATCACTGGCGCAGCAGTTCCGAGGCGAATAAAATCACGCTGATGATCAACGATATCTTCCGCAATGACGCGCTCATTTTGGCTGAGATCAAGATCCTGATCCTCCGGATAAGGTAAGGCAAACACGTCGGCACTGAGAATCGCCGTGGCGCGCTGTGTGAATAGGCGGGCGCTAATTCCAGCCACATAGGCGCGCAGCACCGTATTCTCGCGCTTGAGCCAGGCCTCAATGCCAGCGAGACGATCCAGGTCCTTCTTCGGAGCCGTTAGCCCGACAATCTCATGCTTGTAGGTCAGATAGTGGCCGTTCCAGAGGCCGTGATGCAGGTTCTCATGTTCCTTGATCAGCAGGAACGGCGGCGAGAACCTACGCTCTGTCTTGGTATCCTTAATGGGACGGTCTGGTACCGTTTCGAGGAGCACTGTGTTGAGGCCATGTTCGGAGAGCGCGCTCGTCGGCAGCAGCGGCTGGCCGACGAGGTGGCCAGCGGGTCGGGAAATGCCCTTCAGCCCTGCAATGTAGCCTTCGCCGAAATCCCAGCCCTGCTTCGTCGCGAAATCCTTCAGCGTCGGATAGCTACGCAACCGATTGATCAGGTCGAGAACTCGGCTGCCGCCGAGCAGATTTGAGCGCCAGACGTCGCGTGACCGTTCCGCATCCGCGTTGCGGAGCCAATGAAGGTCATAATAGTCGATGTCGAAACCCTGCTCGGCGGTGGCGCGGCCATTGCGGCGGAACACAGCATGAAGCAGGCGGCTATCGGGCGACGGCGTCGCAGCCTCCGCAATCACCACCACGATCTTCGGGTCAGCCTCGCCCTTTTTGAACAGTCCGCGTACCGATACGAAATCGAGGACCTCACGCACCTTCCAGCGGGTGAAGAAAGTACGGCGGAAAGCAAGTGCGTGCTGATTATAGAGAAAGCCTGATGGCTCGACCATCGCCAATACACCTTCTGGTGTCAGCATTTCCATTGCATCGTGCAGGAAAAGATAGGCGAGTTGCTTGTCTGCCAAGGCACCATGCGCCTGCGTGTAGGCGGCGTAGCTTTGCTTCGCCCCTTCCGTCGTCAAAGATGACTCGAAGGGTGGATTGCCAATAATCGCCGTGACCGGCGCTTTGATCATCCCCTTGGCCTTCGCTTCGAAGAAGCAGCTATGGTGCAGTGTCACATCAGCTAGCGGCGGGAATAGCTTCACGCTGGAGCGAATTTCTTCCGGTTGCAGCGCGTCGCAGAGGCTGAGACACAGGCTGAACGCGGCCAGTTCGACGGCCCCCTCTTCGAGATCGATGCCATGTACACGCTGGAGCAGCGGGCGTAGTTCGTCGATGCCTGGACGCGCCCAATTATTCCGCCAGCGCCAGTGCAGAACGAGCCGCCTGTAGGCCTCGACTAGAAAAACTCCCGACCCGCAGGCCGGATCGAGAATTACCCCATCGCCGGCCATCAGCTTGTCGAGTCTGTCCCACCCCAGCGCCTCTTCCAGCATGAGCCGTACTAGGGCGGGAGGGGTGTAAATGGAACTCGAAGCGTCCTTCACAAAGAGCTGATAGATATTGCTGATCAACTCAACCGGCAGATCGCGGAAGGAGTACAGACGCCAGAGGCTAAGCTGGCCGCTGCTATCCTCATAACCTTCAACGAGGCGCGCGTAACTGGCGAGTTCGGTGCTTTCCGCCAAAGCCGCACGTTCTTCATCCGTCAATCTGAATACATGGCCATTGAAACGCTCTTCGAGCGCTTCGAGCAGCGTGACCAACGCTACGCCATCGCCAAGAACTTCGAAAAACCGACGAGCACCCTCGCGCGCCTTGCCGAAATCGGCCGGCTGGAGAACCGATCGTTCTTCAAGATAGGCAATCAGCAGTGACAGGATGAGCAGGCGGCGGCGTAGTCGAGGCGCGAGCAGCCGCCGTTCCGCGAGGTGTTTTGCCAGCGCGCGCACCTCTTCGACCAATGTTCTGTGCGCCGCCTTCTGGGCCGAAAGCATAAGTTTGCAGGTGTCGGGATCATCCCAGATCGTGCCGTTTCGAATTCGAGCAGCGTCCCACCAGATCTCCTCTGCGGCAATCTTTGCGCCAATCAACAGCGTGCGGATCGGACGGCAAACGGCGACATCGCCGGACCCGACAAAATCAGGTTCGTGAGCACAGCGAAAGAGTTGTATGCAGCCAGGCGCAGCGCGATAGACGAGCGGCACGCCGCCCCAGCTCCACAGACGCTTGTGCAGTTCTGCGAACCGAGCGTCGTCAAGCTCGTCAGTTGATTCGAAGATGAATGCTTGCGCGATCGGCGACCGGCCGTGTCGTTCCGCCTCAAAAAACACTGCGCGCGCACCGTAGGAATGCGCCTTCTCCATGATGGCGACTTCTTCCGGCGACCGCCCCTTGGGATCATAATCATCGACCGCCAATAAGCCGTCGATCGCGGGCAGGCCGCGGCCTTCACCGATAGAGAACAGCCAGTCGACCGTCGCTTCGGTGTTGTTTAGGGCCTCGATCGTCATTGCGGCTGACGTAGTGCTTGCGCTGATTCGATACAAACAGCGCGCACCGCCTTGACCCATGGGATGATCATTTTTGCCGGTTCTTTCTGGAGAGAGCGAAGCCTTCCTTGAGAAGGTCCGTCATGCTGATCCCCTGAGCGACAGCGAACCCTTTGAATTCTTTCTTGAACTCTGCGGTCACCTTGAAGTTGAGCGAGATGCCTTTCTCGGTTCCCACGCCGCTTTGGTCGCTGATTATAACAGCATCCTTGTCAGCCATTAGGCATCCCTCACATGGCGATCGACGTAGTCCGGCCGCATTGACATGCTCCAAACTTCCATATGTATGGATTTCTTGCAATACATAAAAGCAGAAAGCTGGCTTTCTTTAGTCACGCCGTGATGGGGCGAGAGGCAAGTCCGGCTTTTTTTGTTGTGTGGTTTGTTGAGTCGCATAATTATCATTATGGAACTAAGTTATTGAAATTGTTATATAATCCATCGGAAGTGGATCTTAGAAATCCGGCTTATGCCTTACCGTCGGCCTGCTCGTCTTCGTATTCCAGCGCCCGTGCGGCTTCGGGAATCAAAGCGAGCCACTTGGGGCCTACGCGCTCAATGGCCTCTGCCAGCGTGTAGTGCATACCGGCCAGCCAGTCCGGCCGGTTCAGCACCAGCGCGACGGCCAACTTCTCGCCGGTAGACAGAACCCCAAATTCACCGTGCTTGGCGTCGCGAGCCTTTGTGATGATGTGCTGCAATTCGTGGTCGGGCATGGAGATCTTCCCAGCTTAGATACTTTCATCAGACTATTTGACGAAGCTACATCAGGCCAGCCCGCCGACAAAGCCGCTTATCGCACAATGCCAAGCCGTTCACCAAGGCTTGGCGGGTACCACGGTCCCGCATCCTTGAGCATCCCCATGATGATTTCGTGCGATAATCCGAAAATTTCAAACCCATCTCGTCGCGCGTCTTCGATGATGGATTCCAGCGTCGGAAATTCCTCCAAACATGTGCCGAGCCAAAGCGCGCACTCGTCCGTTTCCGGATCGGGAAATGCCTGGAGAAAGAAGGTCCGCAACGGGGGATCATAACCAATAGTCGCTTCCGGGTCTGTTTCAGTCCCGTTGGTGACCTGCACAGTGTACCGGCTCAAGCTGTTTCTTCCTCTTGAGAATGTTCCGCTTGAGCCGCGAGGCTTTTGACCAGGCCAGCAAAGCGCCGACGAATGGTCTTATTTTCAATGCGAGCGAAGGCCCGGTTCAACGCTAAGCCCTCAGCGCTGGACAGAAACTCCGCCATCTCGTTGTCAACGGGCGGAGTACGAGCAACGCCCTCGCGGTCGTGCATGTCCTCGAAGAAGTACGAGGGGGCGACGTCGAGAACGGCCGCGATTTCTGTGAGGCGACTTGCGCTTACCCTATTGGTCCCTTTCTCGTATTTTTGCACCTGCTGGAACGTGAGGCCGATCGCCCCGGCTAAAGCCACCTGTGTCATGTCGCGCCAGACGCGCCGCATACGGATTCGGCGTCCAACATGAATATCGATCGCGTCGGGTTCTTTTTTCTTAGGCACACCACGGGTCACGCAAATCTCCTTGCTTATGCTCGCGAGGGCTGAACCTCTTTTGTTGTTGGACCATCGATGAAACGGAGCCCGTTATCTGTGAGGTTCAACCCCCAACTCGTTCCCTGTGCAATAACGGGATGGTTGATTTCGGCCAGCTCATTGTCGAGCAAGACGCAAACTCGGCGCCACGTAATTCCGGCCTCTTCGCCTTGCACGATCAGCTCTAAATCGTGAAGGGCATCCAATCTCCGTTGTCCGGAGAGAGGTTGCTTATTGTTCGGCAGGATGAGCTACTCCCCAATCGCTGGACAGATATCGGCGTAAATTAAGCTACTCGTTGCACCTGCTGGTCGGGTTGGTTTTGCTCAATGCGCTGCCAATAAATCACGGCAGGCGGTTTACCGCCAAGGGCGGAATGAGGGCGTCGATAATTGTAGAATTCCATCCAGTCGCGGACGCCAGCGCGAGCCTGTGATCCAGTTTCCCAAGCGTGCAGATAGACGCATTCGTATTTGAGGGTGCGCCAGAGCCGCTCGACAAAGATATTGTCGAGGAACCGCCCCTTGCCATCCATGGAGATGCGCACTCCCATTCGTCGCAACCGATCGGTCCAGGCAAAGGACGTGAACTGGCTGCCTTGATCGGTGTTCATGATCTCGGGTGGGCCGAACTTGTGGACCGCCTCGTTCAATGCTTCGATGCAGAAGTCTGCCTCCAGCGTGTTCGAGATGCGCCAGGCCAAGACCTTGCGGGTGTGCCAGTCCATGATGGCCACCAGGTAGAGAAAGCCCCGGCGCATCGGCAGATATGTGATGTCCGCAGCCCAGGCCTGGTTCGGACGTTCCACCCTCAATCCCTTTAGAAGATACGGCCAAACCTCGTGTCCCCTGGCCGGTCTCGAGGTATTGGGCTTCTGGTAGATTGGCATCAGCCCCATGAGCCGCATCAACCGCCGCACGCGCTTCTCGTTCACCAGGTGCCCTTCATTGCGCAGGTGCCAAGTCATCTGCCGGACGCCGAAGAATGGCGTCTCCAGGAATTGCTCATCGACCCTGCGCATTAGCGCGAGGTTGATCTCGGTCTCGCCTTTCGGCGTGTAGTAGAACGAGGAACGCGAGAGCGACAGCAGCGTGCACTGCTTGCCAATCGAGAGAACGGGGTGATCAGGTTCTATCATCCCCCGTCTCACTTCCCGCCCCAGGGCTTGAGCTTTCGTGACAAAAAATCGTTGGCGACGGCCAGCTCTCCGATCTTGGCGTGCAGATCCTTGACCTGTTCATCGTCAATCTCTGGCTTTTTGCGCCCGCCACGCTCGAACACACCCGATGCCCCTTCGAGTAACGCCCGCTTCCATTGATGGATCATCGTGGGGTGGATACCGAACCGGCTCGCCAATTCCGATACCGTCTCTTCGCCCTTCAATGCTTCCAGGGCGACCTTCGCCTTGAACTCGGGCGAATGCTGCTTGCGTTTCGACATCTCTGATCTCCATCGTCGAAGACCAGCAGACAACAATTCGTAGCTTACGTCAGTGCCCTATTTTCGGGGAGTAGCTCAGGATGCTCATCAGCTTCCGCCCGGATCGAGCTTCAGATATACGCGATCCTCCCAGGATTTCCGATGCCAGCTATAGGTTTGCCCGGCCTCCTCGTCGGCGTTCTGTTCCAGAACCGTGCCCTTGACGGTGACGGTGACGGTTCCAGTCGCCGGCAAGCCGATCGAGTTGAGGTCAGCCAAAGCCTGTTTCGGCACCACCGGCGTCGAGATCACGACCGAGCCATCCTCCTGACGTTCAACCGTCAAGAAATTGTTGCCGGACCGTGACTTGGTGGCGGGGAAACCGATCGCCGGATTCGATTCAGTAAGTTCGCCTTCTAGGCTCATTGCCAGATCAAACCGGCCTCCCCCTACATAGACGAAGCGCTCCATTCCTGGCATCGTCGCTGCCAAGGCCTCTTGGCCCTTCATCTTCTCATCGGCGTCGGGCGGAATCTCCTGCCTATCCTGCAGGGCCTTCACATAACGAGGGTCGGCCAGACGCCCATCCAGTTCAACGGAGTAGGAATAGCCCGAAAGGTCAATCGTGGCGTTGAACTCCTCCGGCGCGAGGCAGCCGCTCAAAAGAGCGGCCGTGCCGAGTATGATAGGAAGCCGGATTCCGGCACGCCCAAGTGCGATCATCGCTCGCCTCCCGTCCTGTATGCCCCCGGAAACACGATGTCCTGATCGACTAGGATGTTGAAGTTGTAGCCAGGCCGGATTTCCAAAGTCGGCTGGACATTCAGATTGCGGTCGATGGTCTTGTCAGCCACGCGGCCGAACGATTCCGCGAAGTTGCGGCGGGCCGCATCTTCTGGCCGTTCTTGCGAGACACCGAAGGCATTGGTGCTGCTTTCCGGCAAGGCCATGTCGATGCCGGTCCCGATTGCCGCGACCAGAATGGCGGAACCGAAGGTGCGCCAGAAATGATTGTTCACCTTGTCGCGGAAGCCGCCATAGCCCTGTGTATCAACGCCTGCCATGCCGCCGATCTGCAGCGTGGAGCCGTTCGGGAAGATGATATCGGTCCAGATGACGAGCGCACGTTGCTGACCGAAAGAGACTTCGGAATCATAACGGCCAAAGAGCTTCGTCCCTTGGGGGATCAGAAGACGGTGGCCGGTGGCGCTGTCATAGACATTCTGGCGAACCTGGGCGGTGATGCGCCCGGGAAGGTCGGAGTTGATGCCGGTAATGAGCGTTGCGGGGATCATCGAGCCGCGTTTGAGCTCATAGGGCGACATTTGCGGGACGACCTGATTTGGCAGATAGCCAAGATCGGCCACGTCCTGATTAAAAAACGCCTGCTTTCCAGCCTGATTGTTCTGGTCGCCTGCACCGGCTTGACCACCAAGCCCGGCGCGCATTGCGGCCGCATAGAGGTCGGACATGCCGCCCGTACCGGCAAGCGTTGTCCCCTGCCCTTGCCCCTGTTGCTGACCAGACTGTTGGGCCGCGTCGAGATTGGTGATGTCGATCGCCATAGGGCTGTTGCGAGCATTGCTCTGAGCCTGAATTGCCGCAAGCTGCTGGCGATGGCGCTCGCGCAGCAACGCTTCTTCCTGCTCGCGCAGGAGACGTTCGCGCCAATCGGCTTCCGGCTCTAATGTCGTCTGCTGGACCGTCTCTTGCCGTGTCGTCGGCTGGAACGGGTTCACGGCCGGTCGATCCTCTTCGACGGCGGTTTCCGTTGACGGCTGAATAATGACCGGATCAGGCCGAGGCTCGCCGATCACGCCGTCGCCAATGCCGCGCTTGATTTCATCGGCAAAATCGCTCGCAGGTTGCCCCTGGGTTTGGTCCGGCTGTTCCCCGCCCCTCATCAGGCCGCGTTGCGACAGGCCCCAAATGATAACGCCAAAAAAGAGGACCGCGAGCCCGATGAAGATGAAGATCGGCAGTCTGTTGAGACGCCGGATCTTCGGGCGGTCTTCATCAGGACCGGCATTCAAATCAATCGAACTCATAGCCAGGTCCTCTTAGCTTTCGGCGCGGCGCATGACCGACACGGGGCTTGCCGGAACGGCAATGCCCGTCGAGGTCGAATAGGTACGGGCCAATTCAACGGTCGGCGTGGAAAGACGCACGAGGACCTGTCCATCAGCCGTGTCGACGGTGTAGGCAAGCGGGATCGCGCCCGCGCCGGTTGCCGCCGGATCAACGGCATAGCCCCAGCCTCGCAGTTGCTTGTCGAGCGATGCCGCAAAAGCGGAATCGTCGCTTTTGAGAGCGATCGTTCCGGTCCCCGGTCCGACATTCTCGGCAAGTTTTGCAACCATGTCGCCGGCGACGGCATCTGCCGCGATGCTATCGAGCTGGGCCGCATCCATGCTGGCAACAGGGGAGAAATAGCCCCCTGTCGTGGTGCAGGCCGCGAGCGAGGTCGATATGATGCCGATGGCAAGCGCGCGTGAGATCTTCATGGAGAAGTCAGACATGACTATCCCCTCCTGTTGATTGTGATTTTCTGCTGACGGCTCCCGACGCCGGAAACGAGGATGGCCCGATCGATCAGATAGTCGACGACCATCATATTGTTGTTGAGCCGGTAATTGACGATCTGGTTTTGCCCGCCCGAAACGACATAGAGGACCGGCGCATCGCCGCTCCCCAGGTGGCCAGGGAACTGGATATAGGTCTTCGTTCCGTCCGTGTAGACGCGCGTCGGCTTCCACCTGGCGCTGCCTGACATGGAGAAATTGAAGTTGAGGTTTTCGGCCGGAACGCCGGCGCCGGGGATCACGCTGTCGGAGATCCGCTGGTTCACGACCTCGAGCTGCTTGCGAATGTCTTCCGGGTAGTTGAAAGCCACGCGCGCCATGTAGCGTGAGCCGTGGGATTGCAGATTGATGTGGTAGGTCCGGCGCGATGTGGTGACGACCATGGACGTCTTGAGCCCGGCTTCGGCCGGCTTGACGATCAGGCTGATGCGCTGGCCTTCCGGCGAACCGGAAGATGCCGGTTCGACCTGCCAGCGCACGGTATCGCCCACCAGAACGTCGCGCACGGCTTCTCCGGCCTGCAACTGGATTTCGCACAGTTGCAGGGGGGAGCAAACGACCGTCGGCTGCGTCTCCCCATAGAGATAGATCACCTGCCCGTCCGGGCCTTTCGTCATGACCGCGCCGGCATTCTGCCATTGCCCGGATATGCCGATGCCCTTGTTGGCGTTGAAGTCGGCCGACTGTCCCATGCTCGGGGCAACCGTGCTGAAAACCAAGGCTGTAGCGCACACGCTCGCGCGCAATTTCATCATATTGAACATCACTCTCTCCGCGAGCGTTTTGGCTAAAGTTGGGCCGTCCAGTCGAAGTCCTGGAGGTAAAGGCCGATGGGGTTCAGGCGAATGATAGCCTCGTCTTGAGGTGGCGATAGTGTAACGGTCGCCACTCCGCGCCAGCGTCGCGTGCGCAGCTCTTTGCCGGCGCGATCCCGCTCGATTTCGGACCAATCGACCTGATAGCTCTTGTTCGAGAGCGCCACGACATTGCTGACCTCAACCGAAACGGTGACAGTCCGCGCCCGGTCGAAGGGCGAATTGTTGCGGAACCAGTTGTTGACCTTCTCTGTTGATGGGTCGGATTTCCGCAGCATCGCGTATGTGCGATCGATGTAACCCTTCTGGACAATGGTATCGGGCGTGATCGAACGGAAGTTCGAGATCCACGTGCCGAGCATGGCGCGCACGACGCGCTCGTCGGCATATTCGATCTGCGCTGGGAAGCCGCCCGAAACGGAATTGCCGAGCTGGTCGACCTCGACGATGTAGGGCACCAGTTTGACCTGGCTCGACTGATACAGCCCATAGCCGAAACCGATCACGGCCATGGTCATGGCGAGGATGCCGATCGTGCGCCAAGCGTTGGCAGAGCGGGTCGCGCTGCCATACCGCTCATTCCACTCGTATCGCGCCGCGAGATACGGATTTTCGGGATTTTTCAGCTTCGCCATGACCTAATTCCTGACGTTGGAGAGACGCGGGCCATGCCGCTCATTTCTGATTGCTTTTGACTTTGGGATTGCTCAGCCCCATCGACGGGCCGCCGCTTCCGCGCGAGCG
>MDTG01274676.1_pt1 | contig 16517 bp, 21 predicted proteins | sample 811421 | NCBI WGS metagenome assembly MDTG01 (sample SAMN05326645, study PRJNA326480) | marine metagenome | isolation source: seawater | place: Pacific Ocean: South East | collected 2011
AAAATCTTCCTTTTGCGATTCTTTAGCATTATGATTTGTGGGCTTTGTCGTGGGCTTTGTCGTGGGCTCTGTCGTGGGCTATGTCGTGGGCTCTGTCGTGGGCTCTGTCGTGGGCTCTGCTTGAGAATAATTGCCAGGATATACTTTATCGTATCTAATAACGTTCTCTACCTCCATATGTAATCTATTAAGATTTAACGCGAATCGTTTAAACTATTGTGAAAAAATCCTCTTTCTATTTCATAATGGAAATCGCGACCACCTTAAACAATGCTATACAGCAAATGAACTCTAAAAGGGACGAAATCAACGAAAAAATTTTAACCGAAACAACTGAAATTAAAAATCTAACATCGGAAATGAATAAAATAGAAGAGAGAATCGAATCTCTTACCGAATCATTAAGTAAATCAGAGACCGAACTTCTTCAACTAAACAACACAATTACGGATACAGAAGCTGGTTATCAAAAGCTTGTTGCAGCAGGTGAAACGCTGATGTCGATTGTATCTCAAAATCTTCCCAAGGTATTGTCGAATGCTCCCGATAACGCAAGTGCTCCCGATAACGCAAGTGCTCCCGATAACGCAAGTGCTCCCGATAATGCAACTGCTCTAGATGCTTTTAAGAATCGTTAGGGTCGTTATGTTTCACGCGATGGAACAATTACTGGGATTACGGTTTCCTGATAATTCTGCAAAGCTCGAGGACAGTTGATTAATATCCCATCTATTGACGTGGGATTTTTTTATACAATTGTTAATTATTGAACGGAGTTTCTTATCCTTTACTTGATGCGTCGAGAATATAAGATCATCGTTTGAAAAATAGATTTTCAATTCATCAAGGTTGTATTTTTCGAATGGTTTTGTACCGGTAAAGACAAAGAAAATAATAAGACCTAGGCTGTAAATGTCCGCCTTAAGCGCATAATGTTGTCCATGAAATACTTCAGGAGCCATATAGCGCATTGTGCCCGTTGTTCCCGTCATTTTGAAAGGTTCCGTCTCGGGCATAAAACGACTCAACCCAAAATCAGTCAGTTTCACGTTGAAAAACTTGTCGATCATGATGTTTTCCGGCTTTAAATCGCGATAAATAACCGCTGGTTTGCAATCGTGCAAAAATTTAAATACATTTATCAACTGACCGCATATGTGGTATTTTTGATAATTGGACATGCTACTACTTGTTTTTCTCTCTATTAACTGACGCAAATTCACTCCGTTTATTTTTTCCATCAGCATCATGAACTCCTTGGTTTGTTGACTATAACTGAACCCCAAAAACTGAACCAAATTCGGATGACGCAAACACGACCACAATTCAATCTCTTTGAGTAAATCCTTTAATAGTGCGATTTTCTTACTCTTCGTCATCTTTACCACAATATCCAGTCCTCGCCACTTGCAATCATGAATTACTGAATTACTTCCCTCGGATAATTTATTAAGTACCTTCATTTCACTTTCTTCAATCAGCCATCGCTGTTCTAATCCTTTTTTGAATAGCTCGTTTATTTGTTCAACAATCTGTTTTTGATCGTCATACTCTAGTTTTTGAAAACTAGGATAATTTGCTAATGTAGTAAATCCCTCATCATCACTCATTATATGTTTAAGTTATATTTTGAGTATGTCCTATGCTTTATATCTTTACCACTCATAACATTTTTCGCAGAGAGAGAGAGAGAAAGAGAATCAAATAAACGGTAATTTAAGTAAATATAAGCAGATTTAATTATTGACTTTAGTAAATGGAATCGCCTCGTGATACGAAGATAACCCAACCGATAACATATAAGGACGCTGGAGTCGACATTGACGCAGGGAATGAGTTGGTAGAAAGGATCAAAACAACGTGTCGGGCTACGCGTCGTCCGGGTTGTGAACCGGACATCGGAGGTTTTGGCGGACTTTTCGACCTCGATCAGTCCGGCTTTGGTGGTGATGGAACCATTTTGGTTGGTGCTACCGACGGCATTGGTACAAAATTGAAGGTTGCAGAACTTGCAAATATTCATGATTACGTAGGTATTGATTTAGTCGCTATGTGCGTGAATGATATACTCGTTCAAGGCGCAGAGCCACTTTTTTTCCTTGACTACTTGGCAACAGGACAACTTGACATTGACAAAACATCCACAATTGTGAAGGGTATCTCGCAAGGCTGCCTTCTAGCAGGTTGCGCACTAATTGGAGGCGAAACGGCAGAAATGCCGTCGATGTATTCACCTGGTGCCTATGACCTCGGGGGATTCGCTGTAGGTGCGGTTAAAAAAAACAAATTATTAGGTCAAAAAGGGTCGGTAGACATTGGCGACGTTGTAATTGGTATATCATCATCGGGAATACACTCTAACGGATTTAGTCTTGTCAGGAAAGTAATCGAACAGGCAGATCTTAACTACATGGACCCTGCCCCGTTTGGTTCCAATGATAGCAAAGACATGTGCTTAGGTGAGGCATTGCTAACACCAACGCGCATTTATGTCAAGCTTCTGATGCCACTTATCAAAGCAGGATTACTTAAAGGTCTTGTTCACATTACTGGTGGAGGAATTCCTGATAACTTGCCGCGCATCTTGAGTGAAGAACAATCCGTGGAAATCGTATTTGAACAAAGTGGTTGGCAACTTCCACCAGTATTCAAATGGCTACTTGAGGAAACGAAACTCGACGACTTTGAATTCATGCGCACATTCAATTGTGGCATTGGTATGATTTTGATTGTAAGTGCCGACAATAAAAATCAAGTGAAAACTATGTTACAAGAAAAAGGCGAATCAGCATTTGAAATTGGTTTTGTCAAAGAACGGTTAAATACCAATCAAATTACTCTTTCAAGCAAACTGGGGTAGAACACCTGTCTCTATTATGATCTACCTAATGATCCATAATGATGATTCCCAATATGCAATAGATTGATCCTAGTGTCAGCATATATTTTGCCTCCATTCTTATTGAACAAATGTGAAAAATAATAATCCTCTGTCAAATAATCGTTGTCTACCACTTGGCAGTTGAAATAGTTGTACAGCAAAGACATTTCTTCACGCGATGTCGTGTTTTGTCCATTATTTGGTAAGTAAAACTGTTCAATGTCTTTTTCGATTCGTTTTAGTGCAGCTTTTTTCAAAAGCATAAATCCGGTAGCCGCGTGTTCTATCCGTTGTAAATGCTCCCCTTTTGTTTCAATAGGAAACAAAGCCTTTGAACTCGATGTTAGAGAAATGTTTGTTTTATTCGAATCCAAATGATACGCCTTATTGGGATACACGCCCACGACACACTCTTCGTCGTGACTCAACAAATTCATCACGTCGTCCGGATTCCATCCAATATCAGCATCGATGAACAGCATATGGGTAAAGTTTCCCGTCATGAATATGTGAGCCAACATGTTTCGTGCTCTTGTCACTATTTGGTTGTTTATAAATTTGACTTGACAATCAATACGATTCATTCCCAAGAGATTGCATGTCATCATCAAGCACTCCGTATATTTGGTAGTTATCTGACCGTTGTAGGCTGGTGTCGCAATCAAAACACGAGGTTGTTCCTTATCGCACACAGAAAATGTCACATTTTCCATGTCTTGCATACTTTCCATGTTTTGTATACTTTCCATGTTTTCCACATTTTGCATGATTATGTATTCATACACAAAATCATTCTAAACTAAAATCATTTATATTCAACTTTCCCTATTTATTCGTTGTTTCCCATTATCACAATTGTTGTCACTTCGTTAAAGTTTAGATATATAGATGTTGATATATAGCAATATATAGCAATATATAGTATGTCTTGTGTAGATAAACTTGTATGCGATAAACTTGTATGCGATAAACTTGTATGCGATAAAGAGGATATGACTCTCAAGAGAAACGATGACAACAACGCATTTACGCTTGCGTTTACCGTTCGCAATAATAACATTTCGTTGAGGAACATCATCAATTTCAAGATTTACGAATTGATGTTTGCACTTAACAAGGATGTTATAGAGAAGATTGACACAATTAATATGAGGGATGACGGCTCAATCGACGTGCTGTTTATTTTCAAACGTTTTGGCAGCGAATTGGGTATGGCTCAAAAATATATGCTTCTAAACACGAAACGCGAAGAATTGAATGATGAGATTCGTATAGTAAGTGAAAGCATACGACACGATAAAGGAACAATTACAGATGCCGTGTCTCGATGCGAGGTTGTTACAAGTGAATACGCAAATCTTTTTGTAAAACTGTACTCGGAACACGAGGCCGATGTGTGTTACAGTTTTCACATGGATTTGGATGATGACCTGCCGACCTACATGGAGAACATTGTGGGAATGTTAATGAAAAAAATATTTTTCAGGCTAAAATCATTTATAGAAAAGATACAATAATCTATATCTAATTATGACGAAAATGTCGTTTTTTTATTTCTTTACGGCATCACGCAATCTCGTGTATGATTTGATATTTGTAGGACAGACGCTCTTTATAGCTTCGAAGCATTATGTCAAATATGCTCTTGGATACGATTCAATGAAATGTTTCCAACAATGTGCTTGTGAATTAGGCGAAATCAACATGTTTTATTTAAAGGCATTACAAACACTTTCAACAAATGTGAATATCTTATCACAAGAGCAGATCGATTTTTTAAGTCAATATACAGACAATGTTCCGTATAATGATGATGAAATCAACCGTGATGTTATCAAGTCATTCGAAGAAGCGTCAATGAAAAAAGAGCCACGTTTTGGTTATGAAGTTGAGTTTGAGCAAAATGCGTCCCCTATTAAATCGGGGCTCATCGCATTGATCTATTATGCCAAGCTTGATTCCAAACCGGTCATTATAAAGGTGATGCGACAAGGTATTCGTGAACAGTTACGCGATGCGCTTCGAAAAATAGATTTTTTTGTATCGTTGATTAGCTGGCTTCCTTTAATTCGTAACCTTCAACTTTCCGACATATTGTCCGAGAATCACAGCAGTATGATATCCCAGACCAATTTTACCAACGAGAAAGATAACATCATACGAATGTTCAATAATTGCAAGAACACTGACTACATCAATGTGCCCAAGGTATATCCCGAATTTACAGAGGACAATGAATCGATTATCGTAATGAGCTACCTTGAGGGTCGCAAGATGGATGAACTTGAGGATGGTGAAAAAGACGAATACTCGCGACTTCTTGCGAAGTTTGGCATAAAATGCTTGCTGTTTAACCGATTTTACCATGCTGATCTACATTCGGGCAATATAGTGTTCATGCGTGATACACAAGGTAATCCGCAACTTGGTATTTTAGACTATGGAATTATGGGTGAAATCAGCAAACAGGAGCAACACAGCTTTTACAATTTTTTCAAAAGTATGGCTTCAACGCGAGACAACAAGACCGTCGCCGACAGTGTAATCATTGGTATGGTCCAACCTTTATCGGCACTAGAGAAAATGGCATCTTGGGATTACAATAATCTTCGCGAAGATACCGGCAACATTATCGGCCATATTTTAGACCAGAAACGAAACTTCACACCCCATGATATATATAATATTAATAGTGTTCTACGAAAGTATGGATTACGCCTTTCGCGAAGTTTTTGTCGAATCGAAATGTCATTGGCGATTGCCGATAGTGTCAGCAGTAAGTTATCACACACTTCAAACTACCTTGAAAATGTAAAAGAAGTGGTTAAATCAATGTTTGATACAAATATTGTTGAGTATTAATGGTGGTATGGAATCCCGAATACTGAATACTGAATACTGAATACTGAATACTGAATACTGAATACTGAATACTGAATACTGAATACTGAATACTGAATACTGAAAATGTGTAATGTAACTAAATTAAAGAAGTCACTAGTAATAAACTCATTATGGACGTGGAGTTGGAAGTCACAGAGAAAGACAGAACAATTGCATCCAATCATGTTTACAATATTTTAAGGAACACTTGCAGCATTTGTAAAAAATATAAGATGCATGAACATTTGGTATGCAAGGAAAATTGTGAGTACCAAGTGTGTTATGGTTGTATGAGCATACAACTACATAAGTCACTATCACTTCCAAAATACGATATTGCTTGGGAAGGTGTCGAAGACGAGGAGATCGTGATTGATGAAAATAATGACATTGGTGGAACAACGTGGCAATGTCCACATTGCGAAGAGATCAATGTGATATCTGAAAATGAACTAATGATGTGCGCAAAAGCTAAGAAAAAACGCGATGACGCGTTAGCCATTCTCAAGGGGTGAGGTATGATGCTTCAAGAAGATATTGTGAATGATATAAAGATTATTCGCCAAATATAATAATGACAACTATATGAACTTTGTGCTTATTGACGGAAGTTATTACATATTTTATCGATACTACGCGTTATGTGTGTGGTACAATTTGTGTAGAAAACCCGATGACCCAGACCTTCCTTCTGATAGCAAAATGTTCATGGAAAAATTCAGAACTACGTTCGTGAGCAAAATAGAAGAGATTGATGGTATCCTCGGCTTGGAAACGTCGATCAAAATCGTCGGCAAAGACTGCCCCAAAAGCACCATCTGGCGCAACAAGTATATCGACAATTATAAGGGGACACGCAAAGGGGATCTTGATATTAGTTCTCTTTTTAAAGTCGCATATTCCGAAGAATTATTCTTGAAAGCCGACTGCAACCGCATTGTCGAACATTCACAACTTGAGGCAGATGACTGCTTGGCGATTACAACCGGCGTTATTCGAGAAAAATATCCCGATGCACACGTATGGATCATTACTAGCGACATGGATTACCTTCAACTTGCGTGCGAACAGGTCACTCTTGTTGACCTCAAGTATAAAAAACTCACAGATAACAAAACATCTTTTAACGACGCCGAAAAAGATTTGTTCTGCAAGATTGTTGCGGGTGATAAGAGCGACAATATACCATCCGTATTGCCGAGGTGCGGGCCAAAAACCGCTGCGAAATATTTTCATGACCGGACGTTGTTTGAGAGAAAACTAAAAGAATGTGAAGGTGCTACCGAGCGCTATGAACGGAACACAACAATCGTGGATTTTCGTTGTATTCCTGAAGAGTTGAAGAACAGTTTCCATAAACATCTTGGGGATTTTGAATTCACAAACCATGATGCCAAATGAAGCACATACTGAAGAATAATCACATACTGAAATATAATCACATACTGAAGAATAAATAACAATAAAATAATAACATAACTTATATTTATGTTATTGATTTATTTGTAAGGACGATTGTTATTGTGTTATTGTGTTATTGTGTTATTGTTCGCAACCATACACTCCAACTTCAGGGGCGTATGTCCCTTGTGCGGTGAGAAGCGCGGTTGAACCACCAACAACAACAAGCGTAATGACCCAACCAAATATTGTCTTGCTAACAAGATACCAATTGATCCCATTACACGTGCGCGGATCTTCAAGTGCGGCAACACCAACAGTGGCACCAATTTGACAATGAGTGGTTGATAGAGGAATTTCCAAACGACTCCCTGCAATAATTACCAATGCGGATGATAATTCTATTGCAACACCTCTAGAAGGAGTTATTTTACAAATTTTTAACCCAATTGCCTTCATTATCTTGTATCGATATAGAACGAGTCCGAGAGCTATTCCTACTCCACCGAATCCTAAAATCCAATAAGCATCGGTTCCCAGTTCGTTCGACTTATGGACGGCACCATCTCTTCCAATCATGTATATAGCAGCAAATGGGCCGATTGCGTTTGCCACATCATTCGCCCCATGGCTAAATGAATCGCATATAGCGGTGAACACCTGCAATGATTTGAAAAACTCTTCGGTTTTTGGGTCAAATACCTCAGCATCGTTATGAATCTGAAGAACCCGCTTATTGTTCTCAACGACTGAACTTAAATCGGCATTTAGGTTGCTTTCCAAATGGTTTGTAATCTTCACACAACAAGATTTGTTTGTCGTTGTTTGTTCTTCACTGCTCCATTCAATCATATCATCATCGCAAACATCATCTAAATCAAACGTCGCACCCATGCGTGTGTTGACACCTCTTTTAATTCTTCCGGTAAATGGAAAGACGCAAACAGCGATGACCGCACCAATTCCAAATGACCACGCACACGCAACATCAAACGGTGTATCATCTAATCCAAGTCCTTTAGCACCCTTGTAGATGATGAAGAACATATTCAATGTGATCGCTGACCCGATGAGAATGGGAAATAGGTATGTCGTCCGTTCGAAGCTATGCTCACTTCGTAGAACAACTTTTCGCATGACCGCAAATAAAAACGATGATATCATAGCCGAAAAAATAGGAGAAACCAACCATGACAAGACGATTCCCGATACGCCACCTATATAAGGAAATGTCTCCTTTGGTGTATACCATGTAACGCAATCAGGTCCTTTTAATACCATTGCCATACCAATCATTCCACCAACACAAGAATGTGTTGTAGAGACCGGCATCTCGTAACGCGACGCGACAAACAACCACATTCCAACTGAAATACATACACACATGCAACCGTACATGAGGGCGCCCGGGTCGTCTTCAAAACACTCATAGTCGGCAATTCCCTTTCGGATCGTTTTGGTGACGTGACTACCCATCAATAGTGCACCACTTGTCTCAAATATACTCGCTAAAACAACCGCCTGTTTCATTGTGAGTGCTTTTGAACCGACAGATGTGGCATATGCGTTCGCTACGTCATTCGCACCGATACCCATTGCTGCCACAAATGAGAAAAATCCACCAGCGATAATAATCCATGTATACATTTATATTGTTCTACAATATTATTTATGTTATTTTATGTTATGTATCATTTTAATCGCCATTTAATTAATACAGAGCAAGTTGGTTCCTGGTTCCTGTCATTTTAAATATCTCACTATCCGTTCACTGTCAAAATCTGGACTCCCCATTTTAAACATAAACAGTTTTTCGAATTCGATTTTTTTGTATTGTTTGTATGGTTTGTAGTAATGATATGTTCCATCCGACGCATACCATACAATGAATGGCTTGCCTGACATATCATTAGATAGCATTTGCATATTCCATTCAAGATCTTCACATTCATCATTAGATAAAATGCAAAATTCTTCCATTTCAATATTATATACTGAAACATGAAACTTTTTTAGGTTCAATTTTTTATAGTTTTGTGTTTATATATGAGACGTATTCATATATGAATTTTTTATATTTTAATATTTTGGATTGAAAGCACCTTATTTTCTTGCCTTCTTCGTTCCTTTTTTGGCTTTCTTCGAGACCCTTCTTGATTTTTTAGGTGCCTTTTTTGAACTTCGTTTCTTCTTTCCACCGACAGGGGCAGGAGCAGGGGCAGGAGCAACAGCAGGGGCAGGAGCAACAGCAGGGGCAGGAGTAGGAACAAATGGTCGTACCCCTGCGTTTGGTGAGTTTTCATCGGAATGTTTTTCTTTCTCTTGGAAAATGCCTTTCGTCATTTTTTTGGCACTTTCTGAGGCGTTTTGAAAGGTATTTTTTAAGAACTCCATTATATAATTATATCACATTATTTTGAATTATTAATTCTTTTGTTTTTGAATTTTGGGTTTTGGTTTTGGTTATTCACTATGCTCAATATTCCACTTTAACTTATCTAGAATTTTCTTGGAATATCTAGTCATTGAGTTTCTAGAAATACCATAATGTTTCGCAAGGTGTTTCATCTTCATTCTCTGAAAATATCGTTTGCGCACAAATTCTTGCTCTAAAGGATCAAGTACGTCCAAATCAATTGTAGCTTCATAATCATATACAACATACCTATTTTGGTGTAGTTCCAAAGAACGCGGGGTTTTATACATTTTTTTAATATACTTACCCATGTAACTTTTGATCCAATAACTACTATATGTTGATATGGCAACGTTCTTTGTATCATCATATTTCCTACAAGCATAAATTAACCCAATGTAACCTTCCTGCATTAATTCTTCGCGATGAAATGTGCTTAGTTTATATTTCTTAATTAATGGCTGCGCAAAATAAGGAACTAATTTATAATTCTCTCTTGCTAAATTGTGGGTATATTGAGGAGAATTATAAGCATTTACGTCATTTAATATGCCAACAAGTAACAAAATCTGCAATAACATCATTAATAAAATGTTTGTTATATTTTTAATTGCTTTATAAATAAACATTTTACTATTAATCTTGTTACCATTAATCTCCTACCATTAATCTTCCTACAATTAATCTTGTTAACTAATAAACTCGTTTACTCAAAGGTACTGGTTTTACTTCGTCATCTAGAACACTCCGTATCACATTTCTCGTTTCAATCGCAACATTTTCATTTTTCAAATAAGCCAGCGTATGGACGAGCCAATCTTCGTCATCTCGCTCTGGATAATCCTCGTGTGAATGTGCACCTCGACTTTCTTTTCGGAAATTAGCGCTATGTATTGTGACATACGCATTATCTAATAGGTTTTTCAACTCGAGTAACTCAACAAACTCTGTATTGAAAACCTCCGATTTATCATCTATTCCAGTAAACTGAAATTCAGTGAACAGCTCATCAAACTTCCGCACTCCATCATGAAGTAACGCATCATTTCTAAACACACCCGCATGTTTCTGCATGATCTTTTGCATTTCCATTCGCACGTCACTTACATTTCGGATTCGCTTTCGCTCAAACAAATGTCTATAATATTCAACATCCTTCAAAAAATCCAAACGTTTACAAGGTTCGATAGACTCGCCTGGCTTATGTTGCTCGGCAATATTCTCGGCACATGCCTTTCCAAACACCACAATATCTAAAAGGGAATTGGCGCCTAAACGATTGGCTCCATGCACTGAAGAGCTTGCCGCTTCTCCTGCCGCCCAAAGCCCTTCGACAATATTATTTTCGTTATCAGCAGTTGGTTTAATGACCTGACCTTTCCAATTCGTGGGAATGCCACCCATATTATAATGCACCGTCGGTATCACTGGAACGGGATCTTTCGAGACATCCACACCTGCAAATATTTTTGCCGTTTCCGATATTCCAGGAAGACGTTCGTCGAGGACATCTTTTGGTAAATGGCTCAACTGGAGCAAGATGTGATCCTTGTTCTCTCCAACGCCGCGCCCCGCATTGATCTCCATAGTCATCGCACGTGATACAACATCACGACTGGCGAGGTCTTTGGCATTTGGTGCGTATCGCTCCATAAACCGTTCTCCTTCAGAGTTAATTAAATAGCCCCCTTCGCCACGACAACCTTCCGTTAATAACACACCTGCACCATAAATACCTGTCGGATGGAACTGTATAAACTCGGCATCTTGAAGCGGAATACCTTTTCGAAGGCACATCGCATTGCCATCACCTGTGCAAGTGTGAGCACTTGTAGCCGAAAAGTAACACCGACCATATCCTCCGGTCGCAATTATGGTATTTTTGGAATTAAATTTATGGAAGGTCCCATCTTGAATGTTGTAAACAAGAGCGCCTACGCACGCAGTATTCGTTTCGTTCATTAGCAACTCAAGCGCAAAATACTCAATGAAAAAGTCTGCTTCGTATTTTAAGGATTTTCCATAGAGGGTATGAAGCATCGCATGCCCGGTTCTATCCGCCGCACATGCAGTGCGATACGCCTGTCCACCTTTGCCATAATCAAGACTCTGTCCACCAAAGGCACGTTGATATATTTTTCCATCTTCCGTTCGTGAAAATGGTAGTCCGAAACTCTCCAACTCAGTCACCACTTTCGGTGCTTCGCGACACATATATTGTATCGCATCTTGGTTACCCAACCAATCGCTCCCTTTGACTGTATCATAAAAATGCCATCTCCAATCATCTTCGGTGATGTTGCCAAGCGACGCGTTGATTCCGCCCTGCGCAGCTACAGTATGAGAACGCGTTGGGAACAGTTTCGATATACAAGCAACATTATATCCCTTCTCGGCCAATCCCATCGTGGCACGTAAACCAGCACCACCTGCTCCAATAACAATGGAATCGTATGTGTGCTCAACAATATTTGAACAATCCAAATTCATAATCCCCGGTTGTCCATTCAACTTTGACTGCGCATTCGCGGCGGTTCGCCTCATCAACGTGCGAAACATTTGCTACTACTATATCTGTGCGTTAAAGTTTAAATATCTTTCAGTAACTATACTTGTACCTAGCGTAACCCCAAAGAGGAAATACGACGACCTTGCCACGTGGTTGTTATTCAATAGCGAAGGATATCTGTCCCATACAAAATGCCGCATTCCACTAAAAGTATGATAAGTTCCTGGTATTAGGAGTGAATAATCAACAATCGACTTCTTTGCACCGTGCAACTTACCATAACTCTTATACATATCAATGCCGATTAATTGCGTCATGCCATATCCAACAAATATGCCTGATAAGTAAAGTCCGGATAAACGAGTTGAAATTGACGATAAAGCAGTAATTGGAAATTTATAAATTGTAACGTGCGGTGAAATAGTTTGCTTCTTCATATGTTTCAATTTAAACACATTATTTTAAATAATAATTAATATGATTATGAGTTTTCTCTCTCCCGAAAAAAATAAATATATGTTACGAGCATACCATTCGTCGGGAAAATCAATTATTCCACTTATGTTCATGTCTTGGGTAACAAATCATTATGATCTATCTATTCAAACACCAATTCATATTGTCAACGCAGCGAACATGGGTTATCATTCTTATGTATCCACTTCTTGCATTCTGACCGATTATGTAAAAACCCCGAACGTTGCGCGGATCGCAAGAATATCAAGTGCGGGATTTCATGGTCTGGCAACAATAGGTCTACTTTACGCTTCGATCAATCATACTCAACCAAATTTTCTCGTTCGAAAAGAAAACGAAGAGAGAAATGATATTCATCCTAACAAATAAAACAAAACGAAATAAAACAAAACGAAATAAAACAAAACGAAATAAAACAAAAAATACATATATATTATTGTATGCTTGTGCTAAAGCGGACATTTAGCACTTTCAAAATCTACCGAAACTCAAAAGGCAGTGCGCGCATTGAAAAATTTAATATCAATAAAACGGAAACAGGTCCCATGGTGCTCGACGCACTTATTCATATTAAAAACCACATGGATCGAACGCTAGGGTTTCGTCGTTCGTGTCGTGAGGGAATATGTGGTTCATGTGCCATGAATATAAATGGAAAGAACACACTGGCGTGTCTTTGTCCTATTGAGGAGAAAATGTCCATTTTCCCCCTGCCTCATATGCCAGTTATTAAAGACCTGGTGACAGATATGACCGGATTCTATCAACAATATAAGGAAATCAAACCGTGGCTACACAAGCAACCAAACAAGGATGGAACGCAAAATATCCAAACAATTGAAGAACGAAGGAAACTTGATGGGATGTATGAATGTATTTTGTGTGCGTGTTGCTCAACATCGTGCCCTAGTTATTGGTGGAATAGCGACCAATACTTGGGACCAGCCGTGTTAATGCAAGCGTATAGATGGATTGAAGATAGTCGCGACGAGGCTACGGAAGAAAGAATGGCGTATGTTGATGACGCAATGAAGTTGTATAGATGCAAAACAATAATGAATTGCAGCAATACATGTCCCAAGGGGCTGAACCCCGGAAAAGCAATCGCAAAGATGAAGAAGAAAATACACGATGAACTACATCATTAGTAGCGGATAGAAGTTTAAATGTGGTTGTTGTTGATAATACTAATAACATTATTAATCAATACATTTTTTAATGTGATATATAACATGATGTTAATGATTAATTGTTGAAACAACATTTGAGAATCTTCATCCCTTAAATCAAACTTGATAAGAGATAGGAGAGTTTTCTTCTTTTGTAGTTGATAGATAATCCAAATGAACTCATATGTAATGATGTACAGGAAAGATGAAGAAGTATCGTTTGCCAAATGATAGAACTTGAGCAGATTTAGCATTTCATTCACCGCATTGTCACTTACAATCGAAACGCATCGTTCCACTATTTCATCTTCTTTCTCTGCGATCGTAATCAAACGCGAGGCAAATACCCGTGTTGTTTGCTTTTTCACTATCTTGTAATTCACGCGAACTACCTTGATAATAGGAAAGCATTTTGCTTGTCCGGCCATTTGACCAACGATTAAACCGAACATAATGGTTGCAAAACGCATATTCATTGATCCAGTTCGATTATTTATCAGTAAATTTGAAAGATGTATTTATATTCAATTTTACCGTAAATTTTATTTTGCATTCGTCAGATAACTATTGAAGATACTTTGTTGCTTCTTCTTTTTTTGATTCTCTGCTTTTTGTAAAATTTCAAGTGCTTTTCTTTCTTCTTCGGGTGATATTTCATTGTCGTCATTTTTATCTACCATTTCGGCGATTTTTTGTAATCTGGCAGGAAGCACACAGAACTTACTTTGTTCATTGAACAAATAATCTGACAATATGATGAATGATGCGGTCATTAGCGTTGATATGACAATATCATGCGTTCCCATAAAGGCGATCGCAAATATCAAAATTTCACGTCCTAATCCGTTTCGTAACGCCTGTTCTTGCGTTTTGGTGAAACCCAACTCGATATACCTGGAACCAATGTTGAGAAGCAACATCATAATGCCTAACATTAACTTGCTGTTGTTAAGGGAGTTGAGAGCAGTTTGTATACTCGTTGGAAACTTTATTTGCATTTTATTTAACGCAACCTTTTTGGCAATCATATTAATATAAGTTAGTGAGAAATTAAATGCGGCATTTTCTCACATATCTGTTTGTTTTTTCCTTTATCATTTTCGCATTCTTCTCCACTTTACGTGCGACTTCACGCTTACATTTTCTAAATGTTTGAACTCCGTCCTTGTATACTTCAAGATTCTCGATAAATGATTCTTTTTTGTTACGCATCACCTCAAAAAGGATTCCAAATATTGATAATATCATGAATAAAACGAATAAAACGAAAAAAGGTTTTGTACGTAGCAACATAAGTGATGATTTTAATATATCCTTCATGGCGTAGTATATATTAAGGTAAGGTATTTTATTGTGTAGTATAATCGTGTAATCGTGTAATCTAGTCGCGCAATCTAGTCGCGCAATCTTTTTAGTCGTATGTGTTTAGTGCATTTTACTTAATTCGTCGTTCGAGCATTTGCCTTGCAATAACTGACGCTCCACGTCAATGCGCTCGTTTCCACCGGTAATACCGATTTTCGACAATAAACCGCTGATAAAAGGTTCGGTTTCAGACTCAGCGTCATCATCGTTTTTCGCTTCATCGCTTACCTCCTCATCGGCTTCATCGTCCTGTTCCTCGATTGGTTCCTCCGAGTCTTTATCCTCAGCATCTTCATCGACATCTTCATCATCTTTCTCAAGAGAATCTACAGCATCCTCAGCGTTCTGTTTCTCTATGGCATCCTTGACAATCTTGGTAACATCTGGAACAAATCCTTCTTCATAATGACTTTCAAGCAAGAATACCATCAATGACGCAGCGACAACCCCATATAACGGGTTACGTGAGGCCGTCGCAATCACAGTCGCTACCATAAGCAGCTTTCCAACAACAGTTCCACTAAATTTTACTAAAACACTGGGCTTAGCGTATACGACAAATGCGACTATCGGAAGAATAATGAGTTCGATTCCCTTCTTCATATAACATAGCAAGAGAGAATTATTAACGACATTTATAAAATATTAATATCTCATTTTCTTATAAATATGTTTCCTTTAGCGTCGGCACCATTCGATAATGATAATACGACAGAAAATACGAATACTCATATTGAGAAGAAAAAATCAAATAAGAACAAAACCCTAAAGAAACAGGTGAAACCACATGTAGAGGCGATGATTGGAAAAATTCACGAAAATGCGGAACATCAAGACAATGATAATGACATGGTAGATTTTGTGCCTCCTGCTAAACCCGAATCGGCAGGTGGAGAACGATTAGACTCGAGGGATGACACGCCACCAGCCGAAACCCCGCAACCTACTGGATTGGCGTCCGACGATCCATTTACACGAGAAACATTTAATGATATCAAGAGCACTCAAATCGAAGACTATTATCGCGCAAACGTTCCTTATTATACGCAAATGAGCGAGCGTCCAATCGGAAACCGCGAGGAGTTGATGAAAAAACTGGAAAAAATTCTTCATCTTTTAGAGGAGCAGCAGGACCATAAAACCGGACATGTGACTGAAGAGCTCATTCTTTACTCCTTCATAGGCGTGTTCATTATTTTTGTTGTGGATTCGTTTGCCCGAGCGGGTAAATACGTAAGGTAGAACACATTGAACCTATGCCTGTTTCATTTGTTTCATTTGTTTCATTTGTTTCATTTGTTTCATTTGTTTCATTTTTTTCATTTGTTTCATTTGAATAACTTTAGTAAATCAACACAAGAAAAAGCATTTATCCGAAGGAAAAGTGTACGAAACATAATTATAAAGGAAAAACGC
>MDTG01003582.1_pt1 | contig 16516 bp, 16 predicted proteins | sample 811421 | NCBI WGS metagenome assembly MDTG01 (sample SAMN05326645, study PRJNA326480) | marine metagenome | isolation source: seawater | place: Pacific Ocean: South East | collected 2011
AGATATTTTCAAATTTAAAAATTTTCAAAATTTCTTAAAACATTTGATAAAAAATAATAAAGTTTTTTCAAATATTCATAAAGGAAAACATACTACTGTGAATACTATTTATGAATTAGAGCAGGCTAAAAAGAACCTTTTAGCATAAATTTTTTTCTAAGGATTATTTTAATCCAAATTGCAAAATATTAAAAATTTCTCTATCATTCATTTTTTTTGAATTTTTTGAATTGACCTCATTTTTTAAAGGTTTTTTCACATTTTTTTCTGGATTAATAATAAAATATTTTGATTTATCGATTTTTATAATATTTGTTTTTGAGAGTTCATTTTTACCAATCAAAATCTCATCAATCTTATCCCCTGGTCTTTTTTTAATTACTTTAAATTTTCCACCATATTTCTTAATCCAAAGTTTTAAAATATTTAACATCTGAACAGATCTCATTTCTGGACAAATTATTTTCCCTGAAAATTTTTTGTGATTTTTTAAAGAAAGCTCCACAAAGTTCGAGGCATCACTCACAGTGAAAAAAAATCTTCTCATGTGGGGACCAGTGGTTAAGATAATTTTATTTTTATTAAACATTCGCTTCCATATTGGTAAGACTGATCCTGTTGACCATGCAATGTTTCCAAATCTTAAACAAATAAAATTTGTTTTAGATATATTATTAGATGATAAAAAAATTCTTTCCATCGTTGCCTTTGTAAACCCATATAGATTTCCTATTGGTTGTGCAGCTTTATCAGTAGATATACCAATTACAGTTTTGATTTTTTTTTCTAAAGCAACTCGTGCAATGTTAGACGATCCAACTATATTTGTATCAATACATTCAAAAGGGAATTTTTCTGATAGATCAACAAACTTAGTTGCAGCAGCATGAATTATTATGTCAGGTTTAACATAAATAATAGCGTCTCTTACAGATGATATATTGGAGACATCCATAGGTACAAAACTGGTATTAGTGGATATTGATTTCTTAAAATTTTCACCATTATTTCGAGATGCTAAGAAAACTTTATAATTTTTACGAAATTTCGTTGCTAGGTTTTCTCCTAAGAAGCCATTTCCACCAGTAATTAAAATTTTTTTTTTCATTAGATTATGTTAATCATTCTATAACATTAATAAATTACTAATCAAAACAAATTGATAAATGAAGTATGGTTTAGCAAATATATTTATTGAACAACCGTTATCTTTACTTTTATCTATCTTACTTCTTTTAGGTGTTTCAAAATTAGGAATCATTTTTCAAACATATATTAAAAAAAAATATTTTGTTAAATATTTTTCTAATAGTTTTTTTTCTCCAATTATTGGAACTTATATATTAATTTTTTTTCTTTATCCATTATCTATGCTCAATTTATTGGACTATTTTTTTATAAAGATAATTTCATCAATTTTATTTTTTCTTGGTTTTTTATTTATTTTTGAATTAAAAAAAAAATTTTCAAAAGCTTTATTCGCTAAATTTAAAACTCAATTTATATTATTAATAATTTCATTTTTTTTACTTTTTTTTATTGCTGCAGCTCCAATTACTCACGCAGACTCTTTATCATATCATTTAACCACAGCATCACACATTTTGTTTAATGGAGGGTTTAATACTGAAATTATTCCTTTCGAGGACAAACTTTCAGGTAGTGGAGAAATTATCATTGCACTAGGCTTATCTTATGGATTACAAGAATTTGGAAGTTTAATTCAGTTTTCATCTCTTTTTTCATTAATACCAATTTTTAATATAAATAAGTTAAAGAGTAATAATTTGAATTATGTTTTAATATTAATATTTACACCAATAACTTTATTTTTAATAAGTAGCCCCAAGCCTCAGCTTATGCCAGCAATTGCTTCATTAATTGTGTTTTCATTTTTATTTAAAGATTTTTTAAAAAACAATCAAAGTAAAAATATATATAATTTAATTTTAATTTGTATTTTATTAATTAATTTTACAGTAAAATTTAGTTTTGTGTTGAGCAGTTCTATTTTATTTTCAATATTGATATATCAAAATTTCAAAATTAAAAATTTAAAAAAATTTGTTTTTTTATGTACATGTATTTTTATATACTTAATTTTACCAAATATTATTTTTAAACTAATTAATTTCCAGACCAATTTAATAGACATATTTTTTAATCCACTACCAATAAATATTCATGGATATGATGAAATGAATGAAATGCTTATTGGAGTGGATACAAATAAAAACTTATTAAATTTAATTTTTCCTAAAAGTTTTGGAGAAATTTCAACAATTTTTGGCCCAGGAATATTATTGTTTTTTTTCCTCAACACTAAAAAGATTAAATTGAAAGAGAGTATATATATATTTGTAATTATAATATTTTTAACAATACAATTCTTTTATGGTTCTAGCTTGAACAGATTTTATTTTGAGCCCTATACTTGGATTTTTTTTCTATTAAGCGCTATTGGTATAAGATTTAAATACGTCTTTAACATATTTATAAAGTATTTTTACTTTCAAAATTTTATAATATTTTGTGGGTGCTTATATTTGGCAATTCAACTATTTCCTGGATCTTTAACACCAAAACTTTATGAAAAAGCTATGCACCAAAATGCAACTAACTATTCATTAATAAATTGGGCCAATAAATACATTGAAAATAATGATAGAGTAATTTCATATTCTAGATCAATATCTCTCTATAACGTTTATTCTATATTTTCAGATGTAACATGGTATGTAGATTTTAAAAGTGAAAAATCAGATCGGTATATAGATTTCATTAAATCTAAAAGAATTAATGTTTTGGTTTTTGGTGGAGAGAAATTGGAGTTAGGGGTATTTAAGAACTGCATTGGAGAGCAAATTGCATTTAAAGAAAACGTTGGAAGGGAAGTTGGTAGAAACCCTTTTAATAAAGGAAATTTTTATAATGGCTGGATTTTTGAGTTTAATTATAGAGATTTATCTAATTGTGTGATTAGATAGTTTTAGAGGTAAATTATTCTGAAATTGATAAGAGTACTCTCTCATAAATTTAGAGTAACATAAAGATTGTTCATCTGTTTGTTTAAGAAATTTTATAAAAGACCCACTTGCGGGACTTAGATTGAATTGTGCGCTTATTGCATGCTTTGCAAAACATAAGTCTTGTTTTTTATATTTAATATCAAGAATATCATATGAAAAAAACCATTGAAAAATATTTAATATGATTAATAGACTTATTATCTTATTATCTATAGATTTTAAAAGTAAAAGATAGCTAAAAATAATAAATGGATTTAGCAATAAAGTTTTTACTGGCATAAAAAAAAACATTAAAATATTAGAAAAAATTATATAAAAAAAAATAGCTTTATCTAAACTTTTAAAAATAAATATTTTTTTAAAATTAAAAATTAATATGAATAAAAAAATAAAGGAACTGAATACTCCTATTATTAAATATATTTTGTAAACAAATCTAGGTAATAAACTTGCAAAACTTAATTCTGGACCACCATACCATCCAGGTGTTTCAGATTTTGTTAAGAAGGGAATTTTAATAAAATCTATTGAAAAATCATAAAAATATAAAGTAGGTATAAAAAAACAAATTCCTATAAATGTAGAGAGAAAACAAATACTTAAAAACTTCAATATATTTTGTTGATTTATATTTTTATAAATAAAATAAATTAGTATTATTGGATAAATAAATATTACGAAATTTGCTCTAGATATTATTGCAAGTCCAAAAAAAAGAGAGGTAATTAAAACTTTATCTTTTTTTAAAAAAAAAATTCCTGATGAAAAAAAGAATAAAGCTATAGGGTAATCTATCGAATTAGTATTTTCAGATAATAATAAAAAATTTGATAATGTTAAAATATAAAAAAAAATAATTTTCTCACGCTTTAGGTCGAATGTTTTAGCCAATATAAAAATTGAACTAAAAAAAAATATAAAACAAATTAAATTTGATATAGGTGTGCCAAAATTATAAGCAAAAAAACCAATAATAAATTCAGGAACTAAGTGACCATAGGCTCCACGTGACGGAGAGTAAAATCCATAATCTATAAAATTTAAAAAAGATAATATTACATCAAAAGAGTCACCATCTGAAAAGTTTGATCCTCTTTTTAAAGATATGAATAATCCTATTATAAAGAAAAAATATATAGGTAAATAATTTTTATTTTTTGTTAAAATATTCATTTTTGAGCCTAATTGTATAATTCTTAAAATGTCTAAAGAGAAATGGCAATATTACAGCAAAAGGATTTAAACTACTTTGGTTATCAAAATAAATAGTTTCAATTGGAATTTCTTTTATAATCATTTTATAAAAAGATAGTTTGAATATTAAATCTTCTTCAAAAAAATAATCATTGCTTACTTCATTTAATTCAATCTTTTCTAATAATTCACTTTTGATAGCTATAAACCCATTTACAGCATCTGTAATATTTTCTATTTTACAAATTTTTTTTGTTAAAAAAGTAAGTACTACATTACCAAAATAACGAATTTTCGGTATTTTTTGAATTTCCAATTGATTTAAAAAACGAGAACCCTTACAGAAATTTACATTTTGATTTTCAAAAGCTTCAATAAAATCGCTAATATAATTTGGATTGTGTTGCCCATCACCATCTAATTTAAAGATTATCTCATAATTTTGATTTAAAGCTTTTTTAAAACCATGAATTGTTGCGCCACCAACACCTAAATTTTTATTAAGAATTTCAACTTGGATCTTATTTTTATCAAACTTTTTTTTAACTAATTCACCTGTATTTTCAGGGCAACAATCATCTATAAGAAATACTTTGTCTACAATATTAAAGTCTATTTGATTGATAACATCATCAATTTTATTAGAAACCTTGTAACAAGGAATTACAACACAAATTTTTTTTTTCATAAATTAAAAATAATCTTTAACGAGAGTAAATATTTTTTTATTTTCCATTATTTTTTTTTTAGAAATCATCTTTTTGGACAGTAAAACACCCTCAAAAAAATGTTTTCCTGTTGTCTTAAGATATTTAAATTCATTAAAAATTTCTTTATTTTGATTAAACTTTTTTAACATTTCAATTTTAAACTTACTATCATAACCTAGACTTTTTTGGATCAAATTCGATGAAAAATATTGATCAACCTTTTTGAATGATTTTACCTGAATTCTATAAAAAATCTTATTAAATGATATTTCTTTTACTTCAAAAAACTTGAACCCAAATAGGTTAAAATTCGCTAGTTTTTTTTTATTTTTTTTTCTTTCCTTAATACTTTTAAATTCCAAAATTCCCCCGTTGGTCATATTTGTATTAAGTTTTTTAAAAGAAACTCCGATAGTTTGTAAAAATTTTTGAGGATTTTTAGGTCTCAATAGGTATTCTGTTTTTATTCTTTTTTGTGTAAAACCATTATAAATTAAAACTTGGTTATAATTTTCAGATAAATCTAAAATTTTTTTTATGATCGAATCTGTATATTTAAAGTATATTTTGTAATTGTTAATCTCATCCCAATTATTATGTTGAAAATGTGCCAGAGAGTTTAAAAAAATATGAGAAAAATTAATTTCTTTATTTTTTGTTAAACTTTCAAATAAATAAATTGATATTAGATCAAATAAAAAAAACAAATTATAATTTTTAAAACCTTTGAAAAGAAATGTTTGAACAAAAATTGAACTAATTTTAACTAAATTCAAAATAGAGATATGTTTTATACAAATAAATATAAAACTCAAAATATTGAAAAAATTTTTTGATATCCTAAAATCAGTATAATTTTCAGCATAACTTCTTGGAAGTTTATAAGCGTTCAAAAGACTGCTTGGTTTAATTTTAACTTGTTTGTTCCAAGGATCAGGAAAAAATATTTTAATATGACTGTTATTTTTGAAATAAGTATTCATTGTGCCCCAGATAGCACAATTAATTTTTCGCTTTGATAATATATCCCAAATTTGGATTAGGTTTTTTGGCACTGGTTGTCCAGTCTTAAAAACTTTATGAGAATTTGATGATTTTCCAGTGTTGATTGTCACAGTTTGCACCCAAGGATCTAAATCTTTATCTTGAGTTCTGTCTACAGAGTAAGTCTTTGTTTTTTTAAATTTAAGTATTTTTTGAATATTCTTACATTTAAATTTTTTAGCTCCATTATTGAGAAAGTTATAATTAAATTCATTTAAATGAATTGATAAAAGCTTTTTTTTAAACATAATTGTATAATAATGTTAAACATATAATAATTATTTTTCCAATGTTTAATAATGATTAAATTATTTTTAGTTTCATCAGAAAAAAAGAACTCATTTGGGGTTAATATAGTTGTTAAAAATTTAAGTAAAGAATTAAAAAAACATTGTTTAATTTATGAAGATTTTAGTATTTTTAGATTTATATTTTCGACTAAAAATATTCTTTATATTCATGGATGTTGGAGATTAAAATTTTTTTTTTACGCTGTAATTGCGAAAATATTTAATGCAAAAATTGTTTTTTCTCCACATGGTATGCTAGACCCATATTCATTTAGTATTAAAACTGTAAGAAAAAAATTGGCATGGTTTTTATTTCAGAAAAAAATTTTGAAATTTTCTGATCTTATTATAGTGAACTCTTTAATTGAAAAAAATAATATAGATAACATTTTTAAAAACAAAAAAACTGCTGTTATATCTCACGGTATATCTAATATGAAAAAAAATTATAATGTTAGATTAAGAAAAGATAAAAAAATTCGTTTTGTTTTCTTCTCAAGAATACACCCAGTAAAAAATTTAAAAAAATTGATTGATATTTGGCATAATGATAATTTTTTCAGAAATTATGAATTAAATATCTACGGGGATATTGCAGATGATCAATACTTTAAAGAATTAAATAAAAAAATATATTTAAATAATAATATTTCTTACAAAGGCCCCTTATATAAAGACAAAATTAAAACTTTATCAAAATACGATGTATTTATTTTGCCATCTGTTTCAGAAAATTTTGGCTTAGTTGTTTTAGAAGCTTTAAAAGCAGGCTTATATTTGATTTTAAACAAAAATCTTCCGTGGGGAATTATTCAAAAAAATGAACTAGGTTCTTTAATAAAATTTGATAAAAAAAATTTAATTTCGATTGTTAATAGAGTTAACAGAAATAAAAAAATTATTTTTTCAAAAAAAAGGAAAAAAAATATTAATAAATTTTTAAGACAAAACTTTAATTGGAAAAAAATTACTGAAAAATATATTAAAGAATTAAATATTATTCAAAATCGATAATTTTCTAAAAAATTGAAAATAGAGAAAGTTGGATGGCAATTCCATATAAAAATAATTATTAAATAAACAAATATTTTAAAATCTAATTTTAAAAAGATTGGTTTAGAATTTATTTGAAAAAGTATCATAATAGGTAAGAATGCCATAGATGACAATCTTATTATATTTTTACCAGAAACTTCATAACCTTGAAGTAACGGTTGTGAAATAATTAATATAGAAAACAAAATTAAAAATAATGATAAATCATGAAAAGTTCCTAAATTTTTTTTGTTAATCTTAAAATAAAAAATAAGAAAAATAATCAATGGCGCAAAGCTTAAAAAGGGCCAAATTAGAAATAAAGTAATCTTTTGAAAGGAAACATTTTCTATAAAAATACCAAATATAGTTATAAAGTATTGATCATATCTTTCTTCAGTTTGAGGTATTGACTCAGAGTAAAAATAACCCAAAAAATAAATAAAAATAGATACAACAAATAAAAGAATTAAATCTTTAGAGTTTAAAAAAAAACTCTTTCTTTTGAAAAAAAATATCACAAATAAAGAAATTGGAATAGCAATAGCGCTTTGTCTGGCTAGACTTGTTATTATCAATCCTATAAATAACTTTTTTTTGTTTTTAAGAGTTATTCCTAATATTGAATTTAAAGTGCCTAATATAAATATTAAGTCATTTAAAATTAAAGGGTTTGATATGTAGTATCGAGTTAAATAAGGGTTTAAATTAAGAAGAGTTATTGAAAATAATAAATTTAATGAATTAACTCCTGCATTTCTTAAAATGCGTATTAAGAGGTAATTTATTAAAATTATAACAACAAATACAAAAATCCGATAAAGAGAGTAAATTTCTATTAGAAATAATTTATTTAATAAACCAATTATAAATGGGAAGAAAAATCTCTCAGCATGAATTGGTTGTAAAGGAATATTTGATAATTTTGGAGCAGATTGCGAGATTTCAAAATATGAAAATCCATCAGCTCCTCCAAAGATTAAACTTTGCTCATAGTTAAAGTATGAATTAGTAGCAATTAAATAAACAATAAAAAAAAAAATAAAATTGCTTAATTGAAATTCCTCGAGTTTAAAGATCTTTTTCATCAAAGATTCCTTTTAACCAATATTTTGCAATTATATACCAGTCAACAAATGGCTTTATTTTTGTATAATTTTCTTTTGAAGGATAATCCATACTTACTGGAATTTCAATAAACTTAATTTTACTAGATCTTAATATTTTACCATAGCTAAAATACTCATATCCATAAGTGTACAATTCTTTTTTTAAAAAATTTTTTTTAAAATTTTTAAAAATATCAACTCTAAACATTCTAAAACCACATGTTGAATCAGTTATTTTTTTCTTTAATAAAATATTTATTATTGGATTAAATATTTTGATTAAAAAAATTCTGTATAAAGGATTATTTTTTTTTGATGATCCGATTAAAAAACGACTTCCAGAAATAAAGTCATATTTGTTATTTTTAGAGAGATTAATAAAATCTATAATTTGAGAAGGTTTCATCTTACCATTCCCTGCCAAATGAATGATAAATTCATAGTTATATTTTTGAGCAAATAAAAAACCAAGCATTAAAGCGTATCCTACGCCTTTGTTTTTCTTCAAATTTATATAATCAATTTTACTATCTTTAATTAAATTTAGAGATTCATCTTTTGACCCATTGTTTACAAATAGATATTTAAAATCAAATTGGGAATAATTATATTTTTTTATTTGATCTATCAATGAAACAAGTTTATCATATTCGTTATAAACGGGAATTACGCACAATATTCTCATAACATATACGTACAATAAATTGAAAAATAATCAAATTGGTATAATTGGTGTAGGATATTGGGGAACCAATATAGTAAATGTTTTTTATAAACTAAATGTAAAAAAGATATTTTGTTATGACAAAAATATCGAAAATTTAAAAGAAATAAAAAAAAAATTTCCAAAAGTGATAATAGTATATAATTTAAATGATTTTTTGAAGTTAGGTTTAGATGGCATAGTAATTTCTGTCGATACCAAATACCACTTTAATCTTGCGAAAAAATGTTTATTAGCTGGGTATAATATTTTTGTAGAAAAACCTGTCACAAACAACACAACACATCTTAAAGCTTTAGACAGATTATCTAAAAAACATAAAAGATTTTTAATGAGTGGATATATATATTTTTATAATGATCACATTAGATATATAAAAGAAATAATTAAAAAAAATAAATTAGGAAAAATTTTATATCTATCTTTTGAAAGGTTTAATTTAGGTCCTGTCAGAAACGATGTTTCAGCTGCATGGGATCTTTCATCACATGATTTAGCTATTTTGCAGTATTTTTTTAATAAAAAATTTAAGATAACAAGTTTTTTAGGACATGATTTTTTAAAGAAAAAAATTAATGATATTAGTCAAATTTCAGGAACGGTTGGAAATATCAAAATTGATTTTAAATCAAGCTGGTTAAATCCTGAAAAAATTAGAAAGATTATTATTATTGGAAAAAAAAAGATGCTTTTGTATAATGAATTAGATTTTCAAAAACCTATTAAAATATTTAATAAATATGCTGAATATCCACAAATTGGAAAATTTAGTAAAAAATTTTTTACTCAAAAAGCAAACATTTACTTAGGAAGTACTTTTGTTCCTAAAATTAAATTTAAATCACCACTAGAAAATGAAATGTCAGAATTTATTAATTGTATTAATAAAAAGAAAAAACCACTCACTTCAACAAATATTTCTTTAAATGTATTAGAAACATTGGAAAAATTAAACCGAGTTTAATAATTTACATATTTTGATAATTTCTTTTTTTTTTAAATTAGGGTCTACAGGAAGACTAATTCCATACTTAGAGAAAAACTCTGCATTTTTATATGATTGATTTAAAAATAATTTTTTAGTTCCCTTAAGTTTATGGATAGGTTTTGGATAATGTTTTCCATATTGAATTTTATTTCTTCTAAATAGTTTAATAATTTTCTTCTCATGTTTACTTAATATTACATATTGATGGTAAACACAGTCTGAAGTATATCTCAGTTTAACTATTTTTTTATTATAAATATTTTGATCATACATCCTGGCAATTTTTTTTCTTTGTAAATTATTTAAATTCAATTTATCTAATTTTCTAATTAGTATTAATGCTTGAATAGTATCTAATCTGCTGTTGTAGCCAATTAAGTCATGTTCATACTTTTTGATACCACCCAAATTTCTGAGTTTTAATAATTTTATATATAATTTTTTTGAATTAGTTGTGATAGCACCTCCATCACCGTAAGCACCTAAATTTTTTCCTGGATAAAAACTAAAACATCCCATTATTCCAATTGAACCAGCAGTTTTACCTTTCTTTTTGTATGAAGTGTCTTTAGCACCATGTGCTTGAGCTGCATCTTCGATCAAATAGATCTTTTTATTTTTTAATGTTTTTTTTATCTCTTTAATATTGCAAACCTCTCCATATAAATGAACTAAAATTATTGCAGAGGTTTTTTTTGTTATTTTTTTTTTTAATTCAATGAACGAAATTGTTGGATTAGTATATTGTATATCAACTAAAACTGGCTTTAAATCAGCTCTAATTACTGCAAACAAAGTTGAGCAATAAGTTTGTGCTGGTAAAATGACTTCTGAACCTTTCTTTAGATTTAAGGATTTTAAGGCAAAAAAAAGAGCATCTGATCCACTGTTACAAGCTACTGTAAATTTTGTACCACAAAATTTAGAAAATTTAGTTTCAAAATTAGAAACCGGGTCACCATTTATAAAGTTTGTCTTTTTAATTGTTTTCTTAAAATCTTGGATAAAATTACGTGATAATTTTTTATCCTGTTTATATATATCGAAAAATTTGATCATTTTGATTAATTACTATCTTTTTTTTAATTTTCAACGTTTATTAAATTATATTATTGATGTACTGAATAATTATGAAATTTAAAAAAAAAAAATCATCTATAAAAAATGTTATTTTTGGTAAAAATGTTACTGTAGTTGAACCCGTAAATTTATATGATTGCCAAATATCTGATAATTGCTTTATAGGACCGTTTGTAGAAATTCAAAGTGATGTATTTATTGGTGAAAATACACGAGTTCAAAGTCACTCTTTTATATGTTCTAAAGTAAAAGTAGGAAAAAATTGTTTTATTGGTCATGGAGTCACTTTTGTGAATGACAAATTCTTAAAAAATAAAATTGAAAGGAATAAGAAAAAATTACTTAAGACAAAAGTGGGTGATAACGTCCTGATAGGAAGTAATTCCACAATACTTCCTGTTGAAATACATGATAACGTAACAATTGGAGCAGGATCAGTTATTACAAAAAAATGTTACCCAAAAAAAATTTATATTGGTAATCCCGCAAAAGAAAAAAATAAATGATATCAGTTATAGATTATGATGGAGGGAATTTTAAATCTGTAATAAATATTTTAAAAAGAATAAAAGTTAATTACAACTTAACGAGAAATAAAGATTTAATTTTTAACAGTAAAAGTATAATTCTTCCAGGGGTATCTAATTTTGGTTACTGTATAAATAGTCTTAAATCATTAGAACTAGATAAAATATTACATGAAGCTGTAATAGAAAAAGAAATAAAAATACTTGGTATTTGTTCTGGAATGCAATCATTTGCATCTTATAGTGAGGAGTCAGATTCTGCCGGATTAAATTTTATAGAAGGAAAAGTAAAAAAAATTGAACACGATGAGTATTACAGATCTCCTCATATGGGCTGGAATAAAGTAAATACAAAGGATAATAAAATTTTTAAAGATATCAAAAATTATACAAGATTTTATTTCTGCCATTCTTTTCATTTAGAGCCATTAAACAAAGAGATTATTGTAAATTATACTAATTATAAAAATAAAATATGTGCTGCAATTAATCATAAAAATATTTATGGAGTTCAGTTTCACCCTGAAAAAAGTTTTATCGAAGGTTATAAACTAATTAAAAATTTTATTGAAAGTTGTTAATGAAAAAATTGATAAGGATTATTCCATCACTTTTAATAAAAGATGGCTATCTTGTAAAAGGGACTAAGTTCGAAAATCATGTATATGTAGGTGACATTTACAATGCAGTAAAAATTTTTTCTGAAAAAAAAGTCCATGAAATTCAAATATTAGATATTTCTGCAAGAGATAAATCCAAATGTATTGATATTGAGCTTATAAAAAAAATAAGAAAAGAAATTTTTGTACCTCTGTCTGTTGGAGGGGGTTTTAATAGTTTGGATCAAGTAAGTAAAATTATAAATGAGGGGGTTGAAAAAGTAATAATAAATTCAATAAATTTTGAGAATAAAAATTTAATTAAAGATATTGCAAACAAGTTTGGTTCTCAGAGTGTAATAGTTTCAATTGATGTAAAAAAAATAAATAATAATTACAAAATTTTTTCTAATAATGGAAAAATTCAAAGAGATAATAATTTGATTGAATATCTAAAATATATTCAAGAGTCTGGAGCAGGTGAAATTATCTTAACTTCTATTGATAGAGAGGGAACCAAATTAGGATTAGATTTAGATTTATATAAGGCTGTTGAAAAATATATTAATATTCCTTTAATTGCCAATGGAGGAGCTAGCAATATTGATAATATAATTAATTTTTTTGACAAACACTCTTTTTCTGCAGTTTCGTGTGGTAAAATTTTTGTTTTCTATGGTAATAGAGATGCAGTGTTAATTAATTATCCCGATGAAGTCTCAATAGAAAAAATAATGAATAAATATGAATAATCTAAAAAAAATTATTCCAGCATTTTTAATAACAATCTTTATTTTTTTGCTTTATTCTTATTATCAAAAAAATGTCAGCGATTTTGAATTTGTAAAAAATATAAATTTAAACTTAATTTTAATAGTGATTACTTTATGTTTTTTATATTTAACTACTGAAGGTTTAGTATTAAAAAATATTGTGATCTCTTTAAATAAAAATATATCATTAAAAGAGTCTTTTTTTGTTATGAATTCGACTTATTTCTGTAACACTTTTATTCAATTTTCTGGGTTAGGCTACAGGGTTTTCTATTTAAAAAAGTACAAGAATTTACCGATTTCAAGAGTTATCAATTTAAGCCTTTATACTATTGCATGTGAAGTTTTTGTTTTTAGTTTTTTTGGATTATTTTCTCTAATTTTAGTTGATTTTTTTTCACAAAACATTGAGATTAGTTTAATAATTTATTTAGTTTTTTTATCACTTTTTTTTTTTTCTTGTATTTATCTTTTTTTTATAGAAAAAATTTTTCTTTTTCTAAATATAGAAGAAATTTTTAGATATGAAATTCTAAAAAAAATTATTAATTTATTAATTCCAAAATTAAAAAATAAAAAAGAATTTTTTATTAAACAAATACTTGTATTCTCTATACAATATTTTATTTTATTACTAATTTTTTTGATAATTTTATATTATCTAAAAATAAATGACTTTTTATATCTAGCTCTATTAATCACTTCATTAGTTGATTTTTCATTTTTACTAGCATTTACTCCCTATTCAGTCGGTATTACAGAATTTATAACAATCTTGGGAACTAGAGATACAACATTATCATTTGCAGAAATAATTGTATTAATTAACCTTTTTAGGGTATGCATGTTGATAATATATTTTGTCTTTGGGCCTATTTTTATAATTTACAAAACTATGAGGAAAAATGGAGTGTAAGATTTGTCTTTCTAATGAAACAATTCCGTCTTTGAAAATAGATAAGAATAACATTTGTCAATTTTGCCGAATTCACAATGAGATGGAAAAAGAATTTCCACTTAATGATAAAAGCGAAGAGACAATTTTTAAAATAGCAGAAAAAATTAGAAAAGAAGGTGCAAAATCTAAATATGATTGTTTAGTTGGAGTTAGTGGAGGAAGAGATAGTACATTTTTATTATATTATGTAAAAAGAATACTCAAATTGAGACCTTTAGCAGTACATTACGACAATGGTTTTGATTCTGATATTTCAGTTTCTAATATTTTAAAAGTTTGTGATAAATTAAATGTAGACCTAGAAACTAATGTTGCTGATTGGGAAAGTTTTAAAAAAATTACAAGATCTTTTTTTTTAGCCGGTGTTTCTGATCCAGATACTCCTACAGATGTTGGGATATTTAAAACAATGTATAAAACTGCCTATAGAGAAAAAATAAAATACGTTTTGAATGGGCACTCATTTAGAACTGAAGGTATAGAGCCTTTAGATTGGACCTATATGGATGGAAAATATATTGAAAATATTCATAATATATTTGGAGACGGTGACTTATCTAAATTTGACAATTTTCATATATTTGACTTGGTTAAATATAAAATATTTTCAGGTATTAAAACTGTCTTGCCACTCAATTATATAAAATACTCTTATGAAAAAGTTGAAAAAATATTAAATGAAGAATTTGAATGGAATTATTATGGTGGTCATCATCATGAGTCTTTATTAACAAAATTTGTTGTTTCCTCATATTTACCAAATAAGTTTAATATCGATAGAAGACTAACATCTTATTCTGCAATGGTTAGATCAAAGTTGATTTCAAAAAATGATGCAAAAAAAATACTTTCATCTAACTCTTTAAAAAAAGAAGATGAAGAAAAACTCATTGAATATATTCTAGACAAGCTTGATATTTCGTCCTCTGAATATGAAAAAATTTTACTTCAAAGAAATAAAAATTTTAGAAATTTCAAAACATATTATAATACTTACAGGTATTTTAAATATCCTATTAAAATACTAGCACATTTAAATTTAATACCTAAATTATTATACTTAAGATATTTTGGTTAATGCATTCTGCTTTTATAGAATGAATAAAACTCAAATATGTTTGGTTTTTTTTTACAGTCACTTAAATATTTGTAATAAAAATAATGATAATCAAATTCATTATTTGATAAAAGTTTTAATTCGCAGTTAGTATTATTAATTCTTTTAATTAAATCTTTTTTTACTAAATGAGTATTTATTGAATTATAAAAAGTATGATTATAAAAATTGAAAATTATTATTATTAAAGATAATAAATAAACAATTCTTTTTGTTGATGAATTTTGAAGTTTTAAATCCTTAAAAATATACAAAATTAAAAAAAATGTAAAATTAACAAAAACACGTTCTGGTGGTATTTTGTTAATTAATAAAAAAATAATAAAGAAAAGGGGTATTGAATAATCAATTATTTTTGGTTTTTTTACTAAATTAAAAATTGATTTTATTAAACTTAAAAAAATAACTAATCCTAACAAAAAATTATTTTTAAAAATTAAAAATAATTTTGAAAAATTTCCAAATATATTTTCTGAGCCAACTTGGGGAAAAAATATAGATAAAAAACCATCATATATCAAATTTTTGAAATTTTGAAAATCAGTCAATAGATAAATATTATTAGATAATATCAATTCCTTATTTAAAAATAATCCTGTAATAAAAATTGAAGTTGCAAAAAGAATTATAGAAGGGATTATAAAATATAAGATATAATTTGATTTATTATTACGAATAAGTTTTTTAAAAACAATTATAAGAATAGGAAGCACAAGGTATATATTGCTGATATTATGAAATAATAATACCGAACATAAGATTAAAATATTTTTTGAAATCTTGATATTCTCTTCTAGTTTAATCAACTTAAAAAAAATTAAGACAAATAAAAAAGATGAAAAAATATAACCTCTAAATAGAAACGAATAATCAATTGATAATGAGTCAAAGGAAAACACCAAAAGAATTAAAATACTTAAATAACTATCTTTAAAATTTTTACTTATATTAATAAAAATCAATAATAAAAAAATGAAACTTATTGTTCTTAATAGTATTATGTTAACTCCGAATAAATAACTTGTTATCATTCCCAACATACTTGTAAAAACATGATTATTTGGGATGTATTTAAGTAAAAAGGTTCTGTAGTCTAAAAAAGTACTTATAGTAACAATTTCATCAGTTTCAGGTATTGTTAATGATAATGATAGTAAAAACCTTAAATATAAGTAGATGAGTGATATTGTTAAAAATGTTAAAGTAGCTTGTGGAAATTTTTTAATCAAAATATAATTTACTAAAGTTTACAAATTACTAAATTGTTATATTAAGAAATTATATGAAGTTCAAATCTATTTCAGTGTTAATCCCAGTTTATAATGAAAAAAATACAATA
>MDTG01115538.1_pt1 | contig 16516 bp, 10 predicted proteins | sample 811421 | NCBI WGS metagenome assembly MDTG01 (sample SAMN05326645, study PRJNA326480) | marine metagenome | isolation source: seawater | place: Pacific Ocean: South East | collected 2011
TAAGGAATTCCTCCTCCGTTTGTTGAAAAGCCAAGTAAAGTATCGATGCCTTTTCCATTTTGACCGTTTTCGCTACCTGCTGGAAACTCAAATAAATTACTTTGATTAATAGTATTATCTTGAAAATCCATTTCTATTTTAAAGCTTGAACCTTTTTGAGGTATTATAGTATTTACAATATAATTGCTTTTAATCTTATACTCAGACTCATCAGAATAACTAGACTTTTCTTGACCTTTGCAAAAGCTTTCAATTACAAAATTTTCTGGTGAACTATCTGGAACATTTAAATGTAAGTCATTGCCTGCAATGTCATTATTAATATGTGTGTCAATATTTTTTAAAATACTACTATCAAATGTAATACTTGAGTTTTTAGCAGTTATTAACATATTTGCATAAGTTACAAGATCTCTTGTTGAGTCTGTTTTTAAATCTTCTGATACGTCACTTTCTATAATATATGATTTGTAACTATCATCAATAAGATTTATATTAATGTTATCACTTGTCCAATTTTCGTTATTTTTAATGTAAATAACTTCTTTTTCATTTGCATTAATAGCTTGCCCAACATTTTCAGTTAAACAATAAAAATTAGATTTATTAAAAGATCCAATGTCTGAAGATGTATTGTCTTGAACTAAATTGCCTTCAATACTTAAACTATTAAAGTCGTTAAGCCTATATAGAAATCTATTAGGTGTTATATAGCTAGAAACTCTTAAAGTATTATTATATTCTTCGTATGTGTTAAAAGTGCCTTCAAAAGTATTTAAGTGGCTTCCTTCACTATTAAAGTATAATGCATTTGCTACCTGTCTAGTATCGATTTCATTTTGAGTTTCATTTGTCTGAATAAAATTGTAATGTTGTAAAGGATTTACTTTTAATTTACTATTAAAATAGTTTAAACCACCTTTTCTTTCATTTAATAGAAAAAATGTTAAACTATTAGAAATATAGCCTTTATGACTATCTTTCATTTCATAGTTACTATTAAACTTTTCTAATGAATCAACAGCATCTTGTTGATTTTCTTTTAAAAATCCACTATAAAAGTTTCCTTTTTTAGTAGGCATCTCACCTTTTGAGCTATATTTACCTTTAATCACTATTTTTTCTAGCAAAAAGTCTCTAGCAATATAATCAGACATTCTTAAAGTATGATTGTCATGAGGTTGCCAACATGTCTTGTAAGGAAAACCATATGAATCTGTTATTTGGCAAATAGGAGACTTATTAAAATCTTCACTGTCATTGTTTAAATTAAAACTGCCATCATTTCTAAATCCTGGTGTGGTCATTAAAGGCTTACTAAAGTGCATAGCTGTTTTAAGACTTGTATGATTATCAATTATTGTTGATGTTTTCAGCAATTGATTATCAAATATAAAGTCAGGTAAAATATCAGAATATTCTTTGTTTGCTCCTCCGCTAAATAATCCTAGTGTAAAATTACTTCTATGTCCTAAAATACCATTATACTGAGCAGCGGCAGGTTTAATACCTTCTAAATAACTCCATTTAGAGTTTGAAAAATCCCAATATGCTGTAGGCATAAAGTGCGAGCTTATTGAATATGATGTATTGTTAATAAAGTTAAAAAATCTAGTATTAATAATATTGTCTTTATTAGAATTTTCAGCAAAGTCGTTTTTGTTGTCTGACTCTTGAGGAAAATTAAATGAAAATTTAGTATTTAAAAGATGTAGATCAATACTGTTTGTAAAATCAATATCAATTTTAATTTTTTTCTGATTTTTAATATCGTAGTTTAATTTGTTTTCTTTGTCGATTGTTTTAGTATAAAATTCTTTAGAATCATTAAAAGGCAAAGATATACTATCGTTAAAAGAAGTAATTTCTTCTTTAAATCTTTTTTGCTTTATATTATTATTTACATCTTTACTTGTTACAGTTTTAGATACTTTAATTGTATCTTGAAGAATTCCTAGATCGTTAGGTGTATTAACTAGCAAAGAGTTGGACATCGAATATTGATCAGAGTATAAGGCATCATTTATATTTGTGATATTTTCTCCAATGTAATATTGATTAAACTTGCTTGTACCCGTAGATAAACCAGACAATTTTAATCCAATACCACCCGTTGTATCTGATGTTTGTGCAAACTTTACTAAATTTATATCTGAAAATGGTTTTTCAAGATTACTATTTAATAACTTTCCAGTTGTTATCCTATTTGAAGGCAAAGTGCCTTGCTCAAAACTTAAGTCATCTAGTATTTTCTTAAACCCTTTACTTATTTTTCCTGACGTACCTTGATACTTTTTTGCACCAATTTTCATAAAAACAAATTTATTATAAAAACTACTAATCGATAAATTTGTTAAATTATTATAAATTGCTTGTCCTGATGCATTTATTTTTATTGTAAAATCAAAATAATTTAAAGTATTAAAACTAGAAAAGTCAACAGATTTAATTTTTCCTGTTTTTTCAAAAGAATCTAAATTTACAGCATTGTTATTACTTAAAAATGATATTTCTTTTAAGTTTAGTATTCTTCCTGGAATAAAAGCTTTTTCGTTAAGCACAGCGTTTTTGTAAATAGTTTTAGATATGTCGTCTGTTTCTACTTTAACTGTAAAAGTAAAAGAAAGTTCTCCGCTATCTTTTACAATGTTAGTTATAGCAGCATTTACTGTATTAGATGACTTAAAATTATTTATTGCCATTTGTTTTTTGTCTCCTAGGATTCTCTGTATGTAATAGAATCAGGTTTACCACCTAAAGTCATATCATAATCATAACCTGCAGATGAAAATATATCGTCAGGTGAAAAGTTTAAAGTCGTAAAGTTAATTTTTCTGTTGTCATTAAAAGGACGTACGTCACTATCATTTTCAGTATAATAAATCAAATTATTTAATAAAACATCGTTGCTTCTTTCATCTGAAAATGGTTCAATTGTTCTATTACTGTTAATATCTTGAATGCTAATTCTGTCAATTATATTAATAGACCTATTTCTTGAATCTCTACCTTTAGTTTCAAGATTAGCTTTAAGACCTTTTATAGGACTTTCTGTAAGAAGTCTTCCGTCAATATGTTCAATTGTTTCAAAAACAGAGATATTTCCATTAAAACCAGAAAGAAAAAAAGTATTATAATATACTGGATATTTTGATTCTTCATCTAGTTCAATATAAGATAACGCATCGTTCATATCTTTAACATCGTCAAAAGGTTCATCAAGAATATCTTGAAAAATAGGTTCTGGATTAAATTGTCCGTATGTTCTTTGTAACTTCTTTGGATTAAAAGGAACTGATATTTTTCTTCCATGATAATCAGAACTATCAGAAAATGCAGTTATTTTATGACTTTTTACTACTTCATCACTATCATAAAAGCTGCTGTTTAGTAACTGATTATTTCCTGTTTTTGAATCTAAAGATCCAACAGTTAGAGTTATTTTAATATTAGGAAACGAGTCACTAACAAAAGGCTTTTCCTTTTCACTTACAGTTAAAAATTCAAGTGATTTATCTACGTTTTTATAATCAATATTAGTATTGTCAAACCAAACAATTCTTCTATCTAGCGTTAAAGTTGACATTAAATAATCCTTTTTATCTTAAACTTATATTTTTCTATTATCATTATAATCACTACTTCTTCTTGAAACAATACTTTGTCTAGAATAATTAATATCATTGCTAGAATCTATAATTGTATTTATACTATCTTTGTTTTTGTACATATACTTATGTCTTTCCAGAACATGTGACTCATATACTAAATTAAATCCTTCAAATCTTACTCTGCTTGGAACTATTTCATAAAGTATTGACGTCATTATATTATCAAAATATTTAAAAACATTCCCTATAGAAGAATAATTTATAAAATTTGAATCACTAAACTTTTCAAAATAAGTTTTCTTAATGCTTTCTATTTCTTGGTAATTGTATTCATACTTGCTATATGTATTTGAAATTTTTGAAGTAAAGTCGTTTACATTTGATATTATTTTCGATATATCACTATTAATAATTTTAACAATAGACATGTCAACTGATATTCTGTTTATGTTTTCATACAAGAAATCATTTGGAACTTTATTAGAAGGAAAACTATTAAAGTTTTCTAAAAGTGTTTTGTTTTTGTTTTCTTTTAAACTTACTATATTTACTTTGTTATAAGAATTTGCTTCATCAAACTTTATATTTTGATTTTTTACTAAAAAATTATTAAAGTTAATAACATTGCTATCAACTTGACTTGAGTTCTTAGTTGTTAAAGTCATCTTGTTAAGACTTTGATTTTGATCATTTAGGTTATTTGTTATATCTTCTATTTCCCAAGTTCTAACATTATTGTTTTGATTAAAAGTACTTTGTATATTTTTTACCTCAAAATCAGCAATTACATGTTTTAAAGGCATAAAATCTTCAGTTCCAAAATTATCTAAATCTTTGACATGAGAAGATATTTCATTAATTGTTAAAGATTTTTTCCATAATCTAACTTTGTAAACTTGCCCTTGAAAGACTGGATTTGTATCGCTTTCAATAAAGTTTACTTGATTTGTGTAGTTATAGTCACCTATTTTAAAGGTTAAACCAGATTGCTTAGAAAATAATTTACTTGAGTCTTGGATTGTCTTTGTTTTGTCAACTTTTTTAATATCTTTAATAGATATTTTTTTACCAATATCATCGATATAAGCACTATGATGAACTACACCATTAACTACACTTTGTGTAATAGAAAAATATTTCTTATTTGAAAAAACATCTACATCCTGTATTATAATTTCTTGATTAAATGAGTTGTCATCATGTATAGTTTTTATATTAATAACAATATTACCTAGCTTTGTATTGTTACTGCTTTTTCTAACATATTTTACAGAAATTAAGTTATCATCATCAATGTTATCTATTCTAAATAAAAATTGTGAATCTTTAAAAGAATCTACGCTTTCAAATTCTTGATTGATTTTTTTCTTTTGTAAAAAGAATTTTTTATTAATCATGTTTTTAAAGTCAAAAAACATTTCTATTGACCAATTTTCACCAAATCCATTTTCTTGTGTGTTTGTATTACTTATTTTTTTAGACTGATCTATAGATTTTGACTTTATATCAGGTATTTTCAAAAACAATTTATTGTCTGGATAATCACTACCAGTAAAAACAGGATCTATCATTAAGTTAATTTGATTTCCAAAGTCTATACAAAACTTTTTAACATTTTGAAGATTAAAGTTTTTGCTTTGATTAATGCTGTTATTTGAAGAATACTCTCTAATATCAATAAACTTATTGTGATCTATACCAAAAGAAGAAAAAGCTGATTGTATGCTTTTTGTAGTACCTTTAGATCTTAAAAAATCTTGTGTATTAATAAGAAATCTTTGCCATAAAATGTTTTGTATTTTTCTTATACTGTTTTCTGACAGTATATCTTCAAATTTTAAGTTTTCATTGTTTAATTTATTTTTAGTAATCGTAGGAAGTATTTCTCTAAACTCTAAGCCATACATTTTACATAACAAAGGTATCTGCATTCCTATTATTTGTTTTTTATTTATTGCATCATAGTTTACGTTAAGCAAATTTGTAATTGAAGAAATATAGCATTTTAGCTGATCAAAAAATCTTGCCCAGATTAAAACAATATTAACTAATTCATTGTTTGCAGGTACTTTTGCATTCAAAGTATTTGTTTTAACAAGATTTCCTTCACTATTTACTACTGAAGCTGGTAAGTTATATGCATCTTCACTGCTAAATACAGGTAAGTTTTGAAAGTCTGATGCTGCTAAAAAATAGTGTCTTGGCATTAAATTAAAAATTAAATTAGGATTTTGACTATCATACTTTTTAGCCTCTATTACAAGATTTTCTCTTACTGTTAAAGATTCTAGGTAACTTGGGTTTAAAACAGGAGAATCTTCTATTTTCTCTAGCTTCAAAGGAGTATTGTTACTAACTTTAAAGTTGCTTGTATCTGTCATGATATTAATTTGATTATTTACTTTTTGATAAATAACACCATGAAGCTTATTCCCAGAATAGTCTATTGTTAAGCAGCTATTTCTATAGTTTCCTCCCGGCTCATTCAATCTTAAATAAAGTCTTAAACCTTTTTGTGCATTTATGTTTTTATGCATGTTTTGTTTAATTACTTTTTTGCTTCTAGTTTTATGAAAAAATCTAAATTCGTCTATTTTCCCAGTCAGGTTATTAAAAGTATGATTATCATGACTAATTTCGCTTGATATAAAAACATTATTATTAAAATTAGAAAATATTCCGCCTATTGAAAAGTTAATTTTCCTATCTTTAAATCCATCTCCAAAGTTTTTATTTTGAATAGATCCTAGTGATATGATTTTACTACTTTCTACTATATTTCCATCAATTATAAAGTCTATCTTTTTTAAGTTATTTAAAGAAGACACACTAATTGTTACGTTTTGAAAAACATCTTTTTTTATTTTGGTTTTACTAGAAACAAACTCTTTGTCAATGTATATAATAAGTTCGATAAAACATTCTTCGTTATTATCGTTATCGTCTATATTAGATAGTGTACATAAAAAACCATTGTTTATCTTTTTTGTTCCGCCATCGTCAAAAATCTCAATTTTATTAAAAACTACTTGATTATTATTATTGGTTAAAGAATTACCATCAACATATAACCAAAAGTCAAAAGAAAAATTACTAGTTTTTGGATTGAGCAAACCTACTTTATTGTTTTTGTTTTCGCTTAAAATTTTACCTTGTTCATCGAAAACAACAATTGTTTCACTTCCAGAAAAATTAGCAAAACCTTTAGATTTAGGAAATTTGTTTTTTAATATATAGTTTGTATAACCATCAGTTTTATTTTTGTACTTTAAATTTTCTATTTCATCTTTGTCAAAAGGTATTTCATGTATTCTATTGAAAGCATATGAAACTTTATTGACTGCAGAATCAAAAAACACATGATTTGAAAACAAAGAATAATCTATATTTTCAAGTTGTTGTGTAGAATAAAAGCCTTCATAATCATCAAGTCTTTTTAGAATAATAGATAAATCATCTCTACTTAAACTTTCAGGATTAATTATGTTAACTTCTTTTATTAAGTCCAGAACGTCATCAGAGCTTATTTCAGTTAAGTTTAAGTTTTTAGCTCTATTTTGAAATAAAGAACTGATGTTTGTTGTTTTGTTAGATAATGCCATTTTTAAACTACCTTAATAGAGTATTTTTCATTAAAAATAAATTTGTCAGTCTTTGTTATTATATCTTTATATTTAAATTTAAAATTTATACGCATATTTTTAAACATTTTTGGTACATAAAAATCAAAAACATATTTTTCGCCATCAAAGGTTAATAAAGTTGCATCATTGTCATAATCAATTAAAACATTGTCTGTTTCAACATCAATAACAGAATAGTTAACATCTCCTAGATCTTCACTTGGAAGCTGATATGGTGTTTTAACTGCATCATATTCTTTTTTTGTATCTGTAAAATACACCTTAAAAGAAGACATAGAATCATTTGCATTCACTCTGTTTTCATCTATAGTTATTGAAGATATAAGATTTTTAAAGTCAACCTCAGAAGATCTTTCTATTGTTTTGAAACTAATATCTTTAGAAATAACTTGGTACTCTACTAACTCATGAGCATTATTATCTCCACTTCCTACACCAGTTGCAGTAAAAACTGTACCTATGTTATTATCTGATGCACCTATTGCAACAAAGTTTGTATTTGTTGATGTATTAATTTTATATCTTTTTCCGACAACAAAACTTCCAGCATTTATGAGTTTAGAAGGATCAGATTCGTCAAGCCAGTACCAAAATATTTTTGTTTTTAAAATATTATTTTTTATCAATGAAGATATTGAACTATTAAATCTATCTAGATTAATAGTTGTAGTGGATATTCCTGGCAAAAGCGTACCACTAAAATTTGATACGCTTGAAACTGTATTATCATTTACAAATGTAATGCTTTCATCTTCAGATTTTACTCTAAGTTTTAAGCTACATCTATTATTTGGCTTATTGAATTCAGTTGAATAATTGCCAGAGTTGTTATTATAAATGTAGAATTTTTCGCTTTTTCCTAAAAATCTTTCTTTTTCAAAAGAAGATTTAGGAATTGTATAATCTGCATCTTTCAGTAAGATTCGTAACTGTGGTATAAGTTTCTTGTTTAATAAATGTCTACTTCCAAATCTTTTAGCAAAATATGTTTTATTATCAAATAGTGTTGCATCAGAAAATTTTATAACAATACCTTTATCATCAGGTGTATTCATTACAATTTGATCTTTTACATATTCTGAAATATCTAGAATTAGATCTTCATTACCAATATCAAAGCTAAAACTTGGATCAACAAAAGAGTTATCATCATCTAAAGACAATATATCTCCTGATACATGCTTTGTTATATAATCAGATACATTCCATGTATTATTGCTTGTATTGTCATTTAAATTAATAAAGTTTGAATTGTCTTTATCGGAAAAATGAATAGTGTCTCTTCCTACTCCTTCTTTAAATTCTTTTAACAACTTAAAGCCTTCTAAACTAAAATTTTTAGGTTTAGATATACCTGTAGTTACATCTTTTAATATTAATTTTGCTTTTAACGCACTAAATGCTCCTTTTCCATTTAATGTATCTTCTATTCCAAATTTTTGCTTAAATGAATTTAGGTCAAACTTAATTAAAGCCACACTATAGTCAACTCTAGCAAATTTTGTTACAATGTTTGTACCTGTAGTACCTACATGCTGAATATTTGTTGATGTGAAAGTAAAAGAAGTATCGCCAGATTCACCAGGTTTGTTCTGTTTTAAAATTAATTCGTTGTTTGAATTATTGTATGCAGTTATTTCAAAATCAGCAACAGCGTTAATTGCTTCGGCTATTTTTTGTGCTTGGTTTGTGCTATTTGTACCTGCTATTACAATATTACCTGCTTGAACGCTGGCTTGGTCTACATGAAACTCAAAAGTTTTTGTAACATTGTTGCAATCTGTGACAGTAAATGTCTTAGCGTTTGCTATCGCATCAGTAAATTTAAATGCTGCCCATGACTTCGAGTTTTTATTTTCATTATGTAGCTTATACAAATCCAAAGTTGCAGCTTGACCAACGTTTGCTTTTGATCCGTCATTATTTTTTGTTTTTATGTTTGTTACATAATTATCTTTTTCAGCTTCTAATATAATAATCATAATATTCCTTTAGCTAGCTTCAATTTTTATATCGTTAAAAGTATATCGCATTTCAAATATACCACCTCTAGGAGGATATATTAGTCCTTCGTCTATTAAGACTTGTGGATTAAAAACGTTGTTTTTATATGTTAGACTTCCTAGTTCTAAATCAAAAAATTCATCACTTGATGTTTTAGAAACTATTAAAGCCTTTCTAGGGGTTACAATAGAAGATACACCATTTGTAGATTCAATAATAAAAGATATTTGATTTACATTAATTGGTGAGCCAATTTGATACAGGTCAAATCTTAAAAGTTCAACAATTCTTGAATTAATGTCTAATAATACACTACTTGGATCAAAACCTGATTTTATTTTAATTTGTGCTGTAATTCCAAAATTATAGACAGGTACATCAAGAATATTAAACGCATCGCCAATTAATCGATATTCGTTTAAGTAATTTGATAAATTATGTTTAATAATATCAGAAGCTTCTGTATAATAACCATCTGAGTTCTTACAAGTAATAAATAAATCTTTTGATGTACTCGAATAAGGGTTGTCTAAAACGATAGCTTTGTTTATTCTTCCAAAATCACTTGGCATAGTTAGTATTCTTGAAATTAAGTCTTCGTAAGTAATAATTCTTGATTGTGCCTTCATAGCACTAGGGATTTGCATTTTTAACTCATCTAAACTCAAAGGTTGAGAACCTCCAATTGAGCTATTTTCATTTTCAACAAATAATGAGCTGATTATCTTGCTAGTTTCAAGATCATAATTGTTATCTATAGTAGAATTTGGAAAAGTCATTATAGGTTCTCCTATGATTGTATCTATAGAACCTGGTGAAACATTATGAGATATTCCGCCGCCATGCTTGTAAACAACAGTAATAATTTTCCCTTTTGGCGAAACGCCTAAAGAACTATTTTCTAATAATTGACCTGGATCTAAATCTAATCTAGATACAATTTCTTTATCTTTAATAGGTAAGAGTAAGTCTTCTGGATTATAAAAAATGTTATCTTTAACAGATTTTCCGTCTCCGTTACCAAATCTTATTTTTGTTTTGCCATTACTAAAGTTTTCTTCTCTTACGAATCTAAAAGGTGCAGGAACTATTGTCAAGTAATTGTCGTTACTATCTTCTACTTTTTTAAAAACAGTGCTTTGACTTAAGTAATCAACTTCAAAATATTCGTTATTGTCATTGTCAAATATAGAAATAATATTTGTTATATTTTCTTTTTCTAATTCTATAGAAAGAAAAAATTCACTTTGAGAACTTGAAAGATCAAAAAATTCTTCTGTTACTTCACCTGAAATACATGTTCCTTTTTTAGTAAGAAATAAAGTTGTTATATCTCCTTCTAGATCTTCTTCACCTTCTTCTTGGGCAGTATTAATGTTAAAGTCTAGGTCTTCTTGAAGAGTAAAGATAATGCCATTATTTGAACTTAATATTGTTCCGCTTTTTATTACAGGCAAATATTGAGTTTCGGGCTTTAAGTCATCATCGGATGATGTAACATCTCTGTCAACTTCTATTGTAAAGGTTACTTCGACTGAAGCTGGTGAAGCTTTTGAGTTTTTTATGTTTGCTCTTTGTAAATGTTTAACAATATTATCAGGATCAGTTGCCGTAGCATAATCTAGCTCATTAAATTGTTGTTCTGCGTAGTATATTAATGAATCACCTACTATAGCAGCAAAATCTAAAAGCATGCCGCCTAGTGAAACTTCAGAAAAGTCTACAATATTATCTTTATAATATAAGTTTGCATAGTCTAAAAGCTCCTGTCTAAAGTCAGAAAAAGTTTGACTTGAAAACTGCTTTGTATTTTGATTTTTTAAATAATTTTCTAACTGACTTATTGGCATTCATTTAATCCTTATTTAGAGCTATTTATTATTAATTTAAGCGATCTACTTTTATTGAGTAAAGGTATACTATATTTAACTATAATTTCATAAAAACTTTCAATGTCTTGAATATTTTTATTTGATTCAAAAACATCTACGTCTTGTACAGATACGTTTTGTGAAAGTGCATTAGATAACTCTAGACCTTTTTCATTAGCTGCATTTTCTTTTTTATTGTTATTACTTATTCTATTTGAATAAAATTCTACTAGTCTAATACTTGGCATAAATTTTTGTACTACGTTTTGTATTTCATTAGATGCTAAGTCTGCAATTTCGTTTTCGTCAAGTGTATTGTTTGAATATATCTCTCTAAGTCTAGTACCATAATCTGGAAATCCTAGTCTTTCGCCTTTTTGAGTCATAACTAGATTTTTTAAATTATCTTCTAACTGATCTATAATATTGTAGTGCATTTTAAAGAGAGTTTCTTTTTTCGAAGTTCCTCTTTCTAAAGGTGTTTTTATACCTATAGGCTTTTCGGGAGATTCTAAAGTTTTTGCTTTATACTCTCCTCTTGTTCTAAGCTGTCTTAAACTTGTACCTAATTCTGACATTTTATATACTTGCTTTCAATTTTTTATTTGTTAATACTAAATATAATCTAAGATGACTTTGTAAATCTAGAAAGCATTTTATACAAATTGTTTTGAATATTTTCGTACCTTTTTGTTAGAACATCATGATTTTGATCGCCTGATTTTGGGCCTATAGACAAATTGGCAAAATTATTAGCATTTATAGTAGAAGATTGTGTTGCTGGGTTTTTTGAAGAAGGCAATGTAATGCCACCTCCTGGCATAACTCCTGAATGTGTATGATTAGTAATGTCTTCAGATAGTTTTTTTACTTGTTCAACTAAGTCAATATTAATGTGAATTAACTCTTTAATTATCGATTCAAGAGTACTACCTAAAACAAGAGGTTCTGATAGTGTTGGATCATATCCTATTAATACTCCGTCGCCATTGCCATGCATTCTGTCAACATCTGTTTCACTTGAAGCCAAAAATCTTTCAAAAACTTTGTTGAAATTACCTAAAAGTACAGACTTTCCGTCAATAGCAACTTGACCGTCTTCTTCAAGGCATATATGTGCGTATTCTTGACTTTCTTCTGACTCTTTAATAATCCTTATAGTACCCGATGGTAAGAATGTTTCTTCATCTTTTTTACTACTTTTTCTAGAAACAATTCTTATATCATTGCTTTTTAAAAGCACGCTAGGTATTGGTATTTCTCTTGGCTTTAGAAAGTCTGGTTCAATGCTGTTAATTACAAAAGACTTTACCTTACTGTTACTATCAATGTCACTATTACCACTAGCTGAAGTAAATCCTAGTAATACTTCATAAGGTGATGCTTTTTTTAATTTTTTTTCTAGAATAGCTTGATCTATCATGAAGCTTGTATTAAAATAGTTATTGTCTAACATGTCATATTCTGAAATATAAAACCTTGACGCATCATTAAATTTACTAACTTTACCTTCAATTGACTCGTCTATATAATCAATTCCGCTATCCATGTAAAGTTTTTGATTCTTTATTACTTCGTCGTCATTTTCTGTATTTTGTATTTTTAAAAAGCTATTTTTGGACAATACAGCATCTTCTTGTAGATCTTCTTCTACATTTACAGGTTTTTTGCCTAAATTAATTGAATTATTTTCATTTTCTTTTTTAAAGCTTCTTATTAGATGTCTACCAGCAACAATATCGATAGCACCTTTGTTTCTAAATATTGACTCGTTATTATTACTATTTGTTAGATTAATTAATGAATTATTTGATCCTTGAAAAGTTAATTCATATGGTTTAGAGTGCCATCTAGGCGAAGCTGCCGGGAAAAAGTCTTTTCTTTCTTTAGATTTTAAATAGTTTTTTAAAGGCGAATCAGAATCAGAATCACCAAATGTATTGTATATACTAGATGTTGATATTTCTGGAAGCTTAAAAACAGCATTTCCTGTTGTTTCTTCACTTATAATAGCATCTCTGTTATAATGTGTGTAATTCAAGTCTTCAGAAACTTTCATTCCAATTTTTCTGCTTAACCAGTAATTTCTAACAGAGAGTAAAGGTGCAGATTCTTCTACTGCAGAATTAAAAGTCCTGTCATTGTTTGTAAAAAACCAAACTTTTTCTCCAGTTTTAATAGGAAGAGAAACATGAGAAGAAAACATAGGCAAACATATTACATGTTCTTCAGCTCTAGAAGATAAACTTTTGCAAATTATTGTCCCGATAGGCAAATTTTCTGCTATTACATTAAAAACATCACTATTTAATATTTTAGGAACAAGATTATCTTGAGAAACAAAGTCTTTTAAAAAATTCTTAATGCTTTCTACTTCATTTTGAGAATATTCTTTAACATAGTATAGTACGATGCCTGTTTTAAACATTTTTAACCATTAATCTTTCCAAAGATGTCATCTTCACTAATAGTTTCAGATTTTTCTTCTTCTTTTGCAATAAGCTCAGCAAGTTTAAGGATTTGATCATTTGATCTTGTCATTCTTTCAAGATATTTTGACATAATTGCACCAATATTCATATGCTCATTAACTCCGCCTGTCATTGAAATATAAGCATCATTAAATAACATTTTTGCTTTTTCTCGATCTTCTATCGAATTCTCATAAATCTCTTTCCATAACATTTTCTTTTTATCTTCTAAAGAATCAATGTTATCAAGAATATCGGCAAAATTTCTAATTCTTTCTTCTTTTGCTTCGTTTTTTTCGTTTTTCTCTAAAACTTTTTCTATATCTTTACTCATAATATTCCTTTAGTGATCATAGAAGTCAAACATATTATCTGGTCCTACTACTTTTCTATATATTTTTCTAATATTTGACAAAGAAGAACTCAACTCTGAACTATTTAATCCAGAAATTTCTCTTAAATAAACAAAAACTGCTCGCTTATTAAAGAATTGAAGCTCGTCAATACTATTAAATACTTTTTTAATAGCAAGACAGCACTTAATATCTTGTTCGTCTTTTAGTTGATTTTCAACATAGCTAATCATTTCTATTATTTTCTTAAAAGACTCTTCTCTTTGTGCTTCAACAACATCTGAGTCTACATATTCTCTGTCAAAAAGTGCTGTCTTTTCTTGTGAAGTAAGTCCATCCGGATCGTCAATATATGCAGACCTTCTTTGATTCTTTAAAAGCCGTCTACTTTGTATAGTTAACCAATTCTTAGCAACAACATTAAAATAAGAAAAAGCTTTCGTACCCTTTTCAGACTTCCATTTATGTATAGTTTCAAATAAAAAAGTAACACAGTCTGACTTTAAGTGATTGATGTCTTCATTTGTTGATTTAAATCCGTATACAGATACTAAGCTTTGCACTAAGTCGTCAAATGCTGGAAAAATATGCTTTTCATATAAAACATTTTTTTCGCTATTACAGCTAGAATTTTGATATTCAATTATTTTGTTTTGAACATTTAAGTCAAAATAATATGACTTGCTTTTTTTCTTTTTTCCTCTTGGTCTACCTTTTTTTGCTGGAGTTTTTTTACTATTACTCAAAATCTTCCTCTTTTTCTATTTCTTTTTTTCCTACAAGTTGATTTGCTATGTATAGTAAAGAATCTCTAGAATATTCTATTTCTGAAATTACTGCTTTAACTTCTGGACTATTGTAAAAAATAGGAATATCAAGTATTTTATTAAACTTGTTATAACTTTTATCAAGTATGTCTAACGACTCCTCAATAGTTTCTTGGACTTTAATAATCATTAAAGCGAATTTAATACAATAATAAGTTGTTATTAACAATAACAAAAAAATAATAGATATTATAATATACATTTTGAAACCTGTATTCTCAAATAATTATTATTATTGTATTAAGTTTTTGTTTGTTTAAATATTTTCTAGTAGATCATCCCAATCTTTAATCATTTTATCATAAGAAAATTCTTTTTTAACATAATTAATGCATTTTTGGCTTAAATTTTCTTTCTGTAAAGAACTCCAGCAAAAAGATTTCATTATAGCTTTTGCTACTTTTTCAACGTTGACGTAGTCTTCATAAATATATGGTATTTCCTGATTTCCGTTTAAAACTTTTATATCTGGTTTTATAGTAATACCGTTAAAACTACAATCATTTCTATCTATAACTTGATTAGTTAGTCCTCCTGTTTGACAAACAACGATAGGATTTCCTACTTGCATAGATTCTAGTGTTGAAAGTCCAAAACCTTCAGAATGTGATATATTTAAACAAATATCAGAAATATTGTGTAATGCATTAATTTGTTGATAGCTTGAAGGTTTATCTGAAAAACAAACATTTTCAGTTATTTTTAAACCTTTACATATTTCTAATAAATTATGTCCTGATTTGTCATTTGGATCTGTATGCATTATAAGTGTTGCGTCTTTATGATTGAACTTTTCTTGTAAATTAAATAAAAATATTTGCCAAGCTTTCAAGACATCAGCGGGTCTTTTCCTTTTTATGTTTCTATTTAGCCACAAACATACAAAATGATTCTCTCTTTTTTCACCTAAAGTCTTTTTTTTGCATTTTTTAATATCAATACTTTCCATTGGATAAAAAATACTTTCTGGTAGTGAGTGAGGTAAATAAGAACATTTTTCGGGAATTAGCTCTTTGCATATTGAATAAGTTAATCTAGAAATACATGCAACATGATCTACTTTATCATATATCTCTTTGTTAAAGAGAGGTGTAGGTCTATTATCCCAAACATGCCAATAAATAATAGGACAAGTATCTCTAATTTCATCTGACATTTCAAATACATTTTTAAAATATCTAGTATCAGAAAAAATAATCATAGCATGTGGTTTTTTTTCTTTTAAAATACTTTTAATTAGTGGCTTGCTGCCAAAACCATTTGAAGGCACTATTTCAAAACTTTCACTAACTTTTCTTGTATCATAACTATCATGATACATTGCAGCTCCTATTTGAGTTATATTGTATTTTCCAGTTTTAAGAAGTCCTTCTATTAAATGTAGACTTTGTGTTGCAACTCCGCTAGTTGTTAAAGCGTGATCTGAAATTATTAATATATTTTTTTTCAATTTATACCTCTCTATTAATTACAAAATTCTGTATTTTTAAACTCACAAAACATGCATGAGTCTCTGTTTTTAAGAAATAAACCTTTGTCTACTGTTTTTAACATACTTCTAATCATTTTTTGAGTTTTTTCAATTGACTTTGGTCCACTAGAAACTTTGATTAGCTGACATGATTTACCTACAGTCTTTACTTTTTTAAGTAAAACAAAACCGCATTGTATATCTTTTAAAGGTATTTTGTTTTTTGTACCCCAAAAATATTTATATAGAATAACTTGTGCCTGA
>MDTG01028912.1_pt1 | contig 16515 bp, 14 predicted proteins | sample 811421 | NCBI WGS metagenome assembly MDTG01 (sample SAMN05326645, study PRJNA326480) | marine metagenome | isolation source: seawater | place: Pacific Ocean: South East | collected 2011
ATCACATATACCGCATTCATCTAAAACTGAATCTCCAGCACATACACCATTGCAATCAACCTCAACTAAACAATTGCCATCACAATCAAAATTTTCATCGGGATATTCACAAGTGTCATTATCAACAGTTGCATTTTCGTTGTAATTGCATGCATCGCTATCAACACAACCAAAAACATCCTCATCAAAGTCTAAACAATCACCATAAATTAAATCGATTGCTTCTCCATAGGAATCTGAAAAAATTGCATCTTGAATACACACACTATCACTATCTGGAAGTATATATAAATCTAATAAATTATATGCTCCCGCAGGAATATGCTCACCTGTTAATGAAAATCCAATTACTATATTTGTATTAGAACTATAGTCAACTGAAAAACCATATTCTTCTGAAATACCGCCATCAGCATCTTGCAAGGTCACTCCCGTTAACTGAAATTGGAATCCTGCTAAATCAACATTAGACTCTACTAATAGTTCTACTTTATTCCCATCAAAATTACCTAATTGTAAAAAAGCAACAACATCATCATCTTCACCAGACTCATCTTCATTTTCATCTGACTCATCATCATCTTCATTGTTTAACTCTTCACAGGACCCTGACCACCATCCATGACTTTCCCAGTAACAATTTGAATTTTCAATGCATTCCCAATAATCTAATTCCGAACAATCAAGATAATCATCTTCATATGTTGAATTACCAAAACCAGGAGTTCCGCCGTTAACAAAACTATGTTGCCACGCACTTGCATCATCATTGTCTAAGCTTGGATTAATTAATTCTAGACTAGGTCCAGAGCCATTTGCCTCAGTTGGCCACGGGTGAGAGTTGTCATAAGCTACATAATCTTCCACATTATACCCGCCACAGTCTTCAGGCGAAGTTAATATTAATGATGTTCCATGGTTTGGCAAATATTCATCGCCCCAATCTAAGCTTGAATCATATGTCTCGCTATTATGAGCTAATATTATATAATTTCCAGGACCCAAGTTTACATTATTCGAAAATTGATAGATGTGATCATAATAACAGCCCCAGCAACTATCATGCCTATACAGAGACCAGTGTGAAATATCAACTGATTGATTACATTGATTATACAACTCTAAAAATTCAAAATCTTCATCAGACTGATTAATATCATAATCAGGATTATAATGGATTTCATTAATAACAATACAATCTGTCGACCACAGAATTGATAAACATAAGAAAGATAAAACTGTTAATATTTTTTTCATTACTACTCCCTAGTAATTGATTAATGTGCTACACAATTTTAACTGCACGTATTGCACGTTTATAAATTAATTCTATTTTAGTTTATTTTGCAACAAAATTGATATTTATTGCTAAATATAAATGGTTATCTTAATTTACAAAATCCCAAACATGAATTTATGTAACAAAACGTTAAAATTTATAAATGAAAAAATACGTTTACAAATTTTATAATAATAAAGCTGAAGGTTCAGCAAGTATGCAAAATCTACTTGGCGGAAAGGGTGCGAACCTAGCAGAAATGACAAATTTAAAAATTCCCGTACCTCCTGGATTTACTATAACTACAGAAGCATGTGTATATTATATGAAACATAATAAATATCCTCCAGGCCTTAAAAAACAAGTCAATGAAGCTATAATAGAAATAGAAAATTTTATGAATAAGAGTTTTGGGTCTAATTCAAATCCGTTGCTTTTTTCTGTAAGATCTGGCGCTAGACAATCCATGCCAGGCATGATGGAAACTGTATTAAATATTGGATTAACCAATAAAACAATCACGGGCCTTATACAACAAACAAACAATCCAAAATTTGCCTATGATTCATATAGAAGATTGATAATGATGTATGCTGATGTTGTAATGGATAAAGCAAATGATTTAAAAAATTTTAAAATTAGAATAAAGCTTGAAAAAATTCTAGAAAAAATAAAGGCTAAAAAAAAATATATGCATGATTCAGATATAATAGAATCTGATTTAGAAACAGTCTGTTTTGAGTTTAAGAAAAAGGTTTCAAATATTATCAAAGATGATTTCCCAGACAATCCCAACAAACAACTATGGGGGAGCATCGATGCAGTGTTTAAATCATGGAATGGCACAAGAGCAATCAAATATCGCACAATTGAAAATTTAGATCATAACTGGGGGACTGCGGTGAATATACAATGCATGGTGTTTGGTAATATGGGGAATGATTCTGCAACAGGAGTAGGTTTTACAAGAAACCCGGCTACAGGCGAAAAAAAATTTTTTGGAGAATGGTTACAAAACGCCCAAGGCGAAGATGTTGTAGCTGGTATTAGAACTCCTCATTACATTGAGGGCAGCAAAAATGACCTAAAAACAAAAATGCCAAAAATGTATGATGAGTTACATAAAATTCAAAAGACTCTAGAATCACATTATAAAGAAATGCAAGACATAGAGTTCACAATAGAAAATCAAAAATTATGGATACTGCAAACTAGAAAAGGTAAACGGAATGGAGTAGCCGCAATTAAAATAGCATTAGATATGTATAAAGAACAAATTATTACCAAAAATGATTTGTTAAAAAAAATAAAACCTAAACATGTTAATGAAATGCTGTTGCCAACTATTAATTATAAAAAAATTAATAATTTAGATATTTTAACTAAAGGCCTTCCTGCAGGACCAGGAGCAGCTAACGGGCAAATTGTGTTTAGTCCTGAAGATGCTGAGAGAGAATACAACAAGGGCAATAAAGTTATTTTAGTTCGCGAAGAAACATCCCCAGAAGATGTAGAAGGGATGTATGTTTCTGAAGCAATATTAACAGCAAGAGGAGGGATGACCTCTCATGCTGCTTTGGTGGCGCGAGGTTGGGGAAAATGCTGCATTGTCGGTTGCAATGAAATCATCATAAATGAAGAAAAACAATTTTTGCAAATTGGGAAAATTAAAATTTATAAAAATGATTGGATTACTTTAAATGGAAGTTTGGGGGAAGTATATCTTAATAAACTTCCTTTAGTTCAACCAAAAGTTAAACAAAATGTTCTATTTAATAAATTTCTAAATACCATTACAAAATATTCAAATTCCAAAGTGCGAACAAATGCAGATACTCCTAAAGATGCCAAACAAGCCATTGCTTTAGGTGCGACTGGCATTGGTTTGTGCAGAACTGAACATATGTTCTTTGACTCTAAAAGAATCATTGCTATGAGAAAAATGATTGTAGCTAAAAATTTAGAAGATAGACAAATAGCATTAAATGAACTGCTTCCATATCAACAAAAAGATTTTTATCAAATATTAAAGTCAATGGATGGAAAGCCCGTTACAATTCGATTATTAGATCCTCCATTACATGAATTTTTACCAACAGAAAAACGTAAAATTAGTTTATTAGCAAAAAAACTGAACATTACTAAAGCAAAATTAGAAGAAGTTATAGAATCATTGCATGAATCAAATCCAATGCTTGGACATAGAGGATGTAGACTTGCAGTAACGTATCCGGAAATAACTCAAATGCAAACTGCTGCTATTGTAAAAGCCACTGAAAAGCTAATTAAAAATGGTTACGATCCTAAACCTGAAATTATGATACCTTTAGTAGGCAGCATGGGTGAATTTATTGATCAAAAAAATATTGTTCAAAAAACTATTAATACAATGAGCAATAAACAATTACATATTAAAATTGGGACAATGATAGAGTTGCCTAGGGCGTGTATAATTGCTAATCAAATTGCTCAACATGCTGATTTTATTTCATTTGGAACCAATGATTTAACCCAAACAACATTTGGATTTTCAAGAGATGATATTGGCTCATTTATGCAACAGTATATTAACAAAGGCATTTTAATCAATGACCCCTTCCAACAGCTTGATGAAGAAGGCGTTGGAGAGTTAATTAAAATAGCTATTATAAAAGCAAAAAAATCAAACCCCACAATCAAAATTGGCATATGTGGAGAGCATGGAGGTGATCCAAAATCAATTATGTTTCTTAACAGTGTTGGTGTTGACTATATGAGCTGCTCTCCTTACAGAATTCCAATAGCATATTTAACCCTTGCTCAAATCTCGTCTAAAAAAAATTAATTTTTGTATTTAATTTTATATATTAATTCTTATATTTGAATCGCAAAATAATAAAAGGAATTAAATATTATGTTTTTAAATGCTAAAAAAATAATTGTGGTCTTTTTGTTCAGTTCATTGATGTTGGCTGATAATTACACTCAACCAACTAACGAACAATGGGAGCAAATCTTAAATGAAGTTGCTCAGATTATTTGGCAACAAGCAATGGATGCAAAAGAAGCAGTCAATCAATCTATCAATAATAATTTAAGAGAAGAATATATTGATAATTTATCCTCTTCTGCACCAAGAGTAGATTTTATTACTCATGCTGATATTTCAGATTCTTTATCAGCTTTAGGTGTTGAAGCTGATGTATACGTTTCAACAGACAGCCAACAAACATGGACAAACAACAGTGATGTTTATCAATTAGGCACAGTCGGATATGAAACAACATGGGAAGCAATTACAAACACAAACGGAAGTGATGATATATATTGGTATCTTTCAGGCTTTGTAAATTCAGCTGCCCTTGGATTAGATTTTGGGAATATTGTAATCTCAGAATCTCCATATAACTCTAATAATATATGGCCTCCAAGCGATAATTTATATGCATTACTAGCCACAGATCCTACGGATGAAACAAGTTCCGATTATGATATTGCAAATGTCAGAGGAACATATAGTGATAATAAATTATATACATCTCTTGGTTTAGAAGGTGGCTGCTGTAATGAAGGCTCCTTTTTTGGACCATGGAATTTGTATGTTGTGGCAATTGTAAATCCTGATGCAACAAATCCTGTTGCTTACTCATTAGGATATGGAAACGGTGGTTTTGGTCAGCTATATCCTGCTTTATATAAAGTTGATGGTGACTTAACAACCGGAGAAGTTGGAGGCTTTGAAGCGCTAACAACTGATATGCAATATTCAACAGCTGGCAATAATTTTCAAGCTAGTATAGATATGAACTATCTCATTAATGATCCTGATTGGGGGACCTGGCCTAATTCAGTTAACGGGGTTGTTCTAGTTGGCAGCACAGTTTCAGCTGGCTTAAGCGGTATATCCATTTCAACAGAAATTCTTGATACATCAGATCCTGGTATTCTAGTTATGACAACTCAATATCAAAATGGCAATATTGCTCCAACATTAAACGAACCTGCTTTTGATAGCGAAACAGGCATCTTATCTGTTTATTACAAAGATACGGAAGGCAATTTAGCAGTTGAAAAACTTGTTGAATTGGATGGGGAAACATATGAAATGATTCCTGAGTCTCGAAATTATAATGCATTTGATTCCGATACTGGTGAAGCGCTTTCTGGCGCAAAATTTATGCTTGATATTTCAGAAATTTCAAATTCTGGTTTAGCAAATTTTTCATTTAGTGATGGTGGTGCTAATGCTAGTTTAAGTTTTGAATTTGAAGGTGGGAGCTCTGGATGTGCAACGCTTCCAGGTGATGCGAATGGTGATGGCAGCGTAGATGTTTTAGATGTAGTCTTAACTGTAAACATTATTTTATGCGCTGATTGCCCCGACAATTATAATGATTGTTCAGATCTAAATGATGACGCTCAAATAAATGTTTTAGATGTCGTATCAATCGTTAATACTATTCTTGCTCCTTAATTTTATAATTACACATTCCTAGTACATATTTTATAATTTGTACTAGGAATGTAAATATATATTTTTATTAATATCCCAATTACAGATGACAAATTTCTAGAAGAGTGTAAGATTGATACATTTCGCTCTAGCGGAAAGGGTGGGCAGCATGTAAATAAAACTGAAAGCGCTGTAAGAATTACTCATATACCATCAGGAATTACTGCAACATATCAAAAGGAAAGAAGCCAATATCTAAATAAAATGATTTGCATTAAAAAATTAAAATCTAAGATTGAAAAGCATAATTATCAACCACCTAAAAGAAAGCGTACATATCCACCTAAAAAAGCTATTGAAAATAGATTAGAAATAAAAAAAAATAATGCAGAAAAGAAAAAAAATAGAAAAAAAATAAGCCCTAAAAATTATTAATCTATCATATCATCATCAGATGATAAAATATCTTCAATTTTCAGCTCACCAGATTTGCCCATTGATTTTGCAATTTGCAACATGTCTAGCTTTGAATCTTCTGAATCTTTTTTAGATAATGGTTCTGTTATAGGAGCAAACATTCCTTGCTTCCTTTTTGGTAAAAATGATAATATATTTTCAACAACTGATTCATCAACGCCTTTGAGGGCTTTTGCTAAAACATCTATATCAATTTCTGGATTTCTCCAAAAATTTCTCATCACATGGTCTGGCATATCTAACAAGTCATCAAATGATAAAAAATATTTTTTCACTTTTGAAAATAGTTCAGGATCGTCATTTTCAATTTGTGTTAAATATTGTGATGAATCATCCATAGACATCTGATTAAGAATAGCTGCAATACTTTTTGCGCCACCCCTTGTAAATTCTTTAGGCCCCGGTATAAAGGCAATTTTTTTCTTAAGTTCATGGGCAATGTTGACCACTGCTTCTAATGGAATATCATTTAAATCTGCAAATTCAATAATAATACTATGCTTAGCAGAGCTATCAAATCTATTTAAAATAGTGAATTTTCTCTCATCTGAAAGTTGATCTAAAGTTAAAGCTATTACTCTAGAAGATTCTGTGCTAATCAAATAATAAATTTGTTCATCATTTAAATCATCTAAAAAAGAAAATAATTTTTTAGATTTATCAACTTGACGATATTTTTGAGTCATCATTTTAAAATAAAATTCTTCAACAATCGACTTCTTTAAATCAAATGGAACATTGATTAACTCTTTAGACCTAACTCTAATTCTTAGAATATCTGATTCAGAAATTCCCTGAAACATTGATAGCGATAGAGACTCTCCAAGTACTTGAAATAAAATAGCCGCTTTATCTAAACCGGGCAAAGAATCTAAATTATTTTCCATTATAATACCTTATTAATTTTTTAATTTTCTTCTTCTGAACCATCAGAGTTTTCTGATCCTGATTCTGTATTTAACCAATCCTTTACAATTTGCGTAGCTCCATCTTTTTGGCCAACGCTCATAGAAACTGCAGACTGTCTGAGCGAATTAAGCTCTGATCTCTTAACATCAGAATTCATGTTGGCAGATGTTTCTGTTGGTGTATGCGGAACTACTGGCGCTGCATGACTACTGGCTGATTGATTATCACTCACTGATTTTGGCTTTAAATAAACTGGTGGTTTTTTCTGATTTCTTAGAACAATAAACAATAACGTTAAAAGTAATAGCAAAATCACCGAGCCTACGATATATAACACCATGTCGCTTTGTCCTGAGGGTGCATTTTTCATAGATAAATCCTCTGGAACATCGCTAGTCACAACATCTGAGAATTGATCTTTACCAGAATCGTTGCTAATTCCTTTTTTTATAATATCAATCAATTGTGCTTTAGTCTCTGCATCTGCATCTGTACGACTTTGAATGGCTTTGTCTAATTTAAATGAAGTGAGTTGATATAATGAATCCTGTTTAGATCTATATTCTCTCTCAATTTTTTGCAATCTTGCCAATTCTGAAGAATCAGCAATTGCTCTTTGTCTCTCACGTTCTCTCGCTTGAGACTCCCATTCCTGGCGAGCATCTTCTGCATTCATTAATTGTTCTTCTAATTTCTCAAATTTCCAATCAATAATTTCTTGTTCACCATCTCTTTTTTCTTGCTCTAATTTTTCGATTTTTTGTATCATGTTTTGAAAATTTGAATCAGTATTATTATTCATTTGCATTGTTTCAAACCTAATGCAATCATCACAATCAATAATTTCAGGAATTGCATCTAATACTAACTTTGTAATATTTTGCTGTAACATTCCACTTGAAACGTCCTCATCTAAATAAACTGCAATATCTAATCCATATAATAAATATTTCTCTGTAGAGTAATTAAAAGATCCGTTGGTATTTGGTTCTTGAATATTTTGCTTTGGCACAGTTGGAAGCAAACCTGGTATAGGATTATACATTGATTGGTTATTAGATTCTTTTTGAGTTGCATCATTCATTTGAAAGGATGGTTTCAAATCCATTCTGGCATTAACTATAATTACATAATCATTTCTATTTACTAATTTATTGATAGTTACACTAACTTTATCACGAATAGCATTTTCAACATTAATTTTTTGCGTAATTAATTCTGCATTCTGCCCCAAAGCAACAGACAGTGTTAATATTATAGCAAACAATTTTTTTATTCTTTGATTCATTTTCATTGCCCCAATGATTTATATTAATTATTTGAAAAAATTATTTTTATTCTTCTATTTTTTTTCTTTTTATCAATTGTATTATTATATTCCAATATTAGCTGATCAGTTACTTGGCCTGAACGAACTTGTGACCAACTCATATCTGATGGCCATCTATCAGCATATCCCGCTGCCTGTAATTTACCAGAATTTACACCAATATCAATTAAATAATTTACAACTTTTGATGCTCTCGCTGAAGACAGTTCCCAATTTGTAGGATAATATTCTATTAGCTGTTTAGGTATGGGATCAGAATCTGTATGACCCTCTACAACTACCAATCTATAATCTTGTTTATTATTTAAAATATTTTTTTTTGAAAGTTCTAAAATAGATTTTAGCTCTTCACTTAACAACGTACTGCCCGATCCAAAACATATATCTCCATCTACCTCTAAAGCAACTCCGCGAGGATCTCTAGTTACTTTTGCATTATTTTCTATTCCCAATTTTTCTACAATATCTTTTAGAGATTCATTTATTTCACTTTGAGATTGCATTTCTTGGGCGCTTGCATCTTCTCCCATTCCCAATTCTTTTGCCATGCCCTCTTGCATTTGCGATGCTTTTACTGGATCAGGAGAAGACATAGAGTAGAGCAACACAAAAAAAGCAAACAGCAATGTCATCATATCCGCGTATGTCAATAACCAAACTTGCTCTTCTTTAACCTGGCCTTTGGCTTCTTCCTGTATCTGATTTACATTAATTTTAGCCATTATCGTTTGCAAAATATTTATTACGCTCTTCAGCTGCAATAAAAGCTGTTAATTTATCTTTCACATCAAATGGATGCTTCTTTTGGTGTAACATGCATAATCCTTCAATCATTAGTTCATATGCCTTACTATTTTCTTTATTACGTGATTTGATTTTTTCTGCAAATGGATTGAAAATTAAATTAGCAAGCACAGCTCCATAAAAAGTAGTAATCAATGCTACCGCCATAGCAGGACCAATACTACCTATGCCCCCATCTCCTCCTTCTGAATTAGCCATTCCAAACAACATAAATACCAAGCCTATCAACGTTCCAACCATACCAAACGCGGGGGAAAACTCTCCCATTTTTTTCATTAAATCTGCTTCATGGGACTCTCTGGTATACCTGAAATTTTCTCTTTGTTCTAGAATCTCACGCAAATCCTCAAGCTTAATTCCTTGAGTTATGAACTCAACACCATCTTTTATAAAAAAATTTTTAATATTACCCATTTCATTTTCAAGTTCAGCAGGTCCTTTTCTTCCAATTTCTGCTAAGTCAATAAAGCTCTGAACTAATTCATGTAAAATAAATTTGGGCTTGGTAAAGGCAAACTTAATTAATAACAAAACTCTAGTTACTTCGTTCATTCTAAATGCTACCGAAGTTGCTGCAATAGTTCCTCCCAACACAATTAGCATGCTGGAAGTACTCCAAAATTCGGTAATTGGAATTCCGCCTTTACTGCCTTCAATAATCATAGAAGCGATAATTAAACCGGTTCCTGTTATTAATCCAAAAATTGTAGCTAAATCCATAAACTCTCCTTATAAATTTTATTCAGGCAATTGATTGATGTCAACATTTTGATTTTTTAATGCAACTAATATATTTTTTACTTCAACATACTCAGGGTCTAATTTTAAAGCTAAATTCCAATTAATTGTTGCACGCTTCAAATCACCAATTTTATAATAAATAGATCCTTTTCTTGCATATGAAATTGCTAGATCTGGAAAAATTTCTAAAGCCTTATCTACTGCAGATAATGCAAAAACATAATCTTCATTATAATATTTATCTAAAGACCGTGATAAATGTTTCATCGCGGTATTTAAATTGTCTTGAAAAATCCTGCCCTCTAAATGCAACCCATTTAGAGAATCATTTAATGCATTAATTTTTTGACGTAAGGACAGATTTAAATTCTGCAAATTATCTTTTTCAATATTTTGAAGCATTAGTGTGTCTTCTAAGCTAGAAATTATGGAATTAGCGTGTGCAATTAAAGAATCTAGTTCTTGATTTTTTGCATTATATGAAAACCCGCTATTTAGCTTTGGGTTAGGTTTCACAATGCCGCTATAATCAATTGATGGTAGCATCATTTGAAAACCTAAAACAATAGCAGGAGCATCATCAATCACTGAGCCATCAGACTCCCAATCTTGAAATTTTGAAATATTTTCAAAGTGTGTTATTCCTGTATTAATAGTCCAATTATCTGCAACTGGAATTGAAGCTCCTACATTCAAACCCCAACCATCATATTCTAGAAGTAGCTTAAGGCTGCTGTGGGCTTTTTTCAAAAAAGGAGTGTTGCATTTTAAAGAAGCAAAAAAATTGGCGGGAGAACTTTTATTTTCGTAGGTATAATCATGTGAATCTTCGCTTAAAAAGCCTGATCCAAACCCTACTGTTGATTCTAAATCAAATTGTTCATTAATTTTATAATAGTGAGAAAAATTAGCAAAAATTGAAAGACGATGTTCTGAAGGAGCAGAGTATAATATATCATGCACGCCTACGCTTACTGTCATATTTTCTTTTTGAAATACTTGTTTGTCCACACTAATTGTTAAACTTTTAGGGCGGCCTTTGTCTGAATCATTTTCGTTTGCAATAGCATGACTAAAGTATGATACACCAAAATTGTATCCATCTAAATTTAGTGCATGAAAATAAATAGCTGGAGAGTAATTTAATGTACTCGTATTTAAAATTTCCATACTAGAACCAGTTACTAAAGTTATTGGTGGACACACAAGCCCTTTACCGGGAGTTCTCATGATTGAACCCGGCCTACTAAAACCAACTCTTGTATTTGTAAAAATTACAGATATAGATACCAAAACAAGTATGCACAATCTACTATATTTAATCATACTGTTCCCAATCAATGCTGTAAGAATAGCTAATAAACGAACCAAAATCACTTGGTATCACCAGCCTAAAGCTTCCAACTTCATTAGGTTTCAAGCTGGAATTAGAGGCAATGTCATTAGCAAACATTTGTGTTGAGCCTTCTATGAAGACTGTATATTCTTTTGGCTTGTTTGTGGAGGTTCTATCCTTATAAATTATAAAATTTATTTTAATAAAATCGGCTTGCTTCCCTCCAATATTTTTAACTTGACCTGATAGAATTGTATTGTTGTTGATGTCTTGATTTTCTGAGAACTCTCCAAATAAAACAATTTCAGCTACGGGCTGCGCCAAATCTTCAACTGACAAAGTAGCGCTAGATGTATTTTTAATAACATCTATAACCTCTAATTCATCATCAATGGTTTCAACCTGAAAATCAACAACCCTAACAATACTTTCGCGAACCAATGACAAAGTGCCAATTAAAGTTTCAACATTAATAATTTCATTGTCTTGATAAATAATATTACCGAAAATATATGTTCCATTATCTAAAATTATTTTTTTGTTGTATAGATATAAAGGGTCTGTCCAATATTTGGACTTAGATTCAAGCTCAATATAATTATCTTTTAAATATGTTAGCTCTGCATTTAAGCGATTAATTTTTTTTAGGTTTTCTTCAATTAAAAGCTCCAAACCATCATTAGATATTTTGATTGGCTCCATGCTTTTTGATTCCGCAGGTTGGTTCGTCGCTGCCTCTAAGTCCTCATCTGCAGTAATTTCAGAATTGAAATTAATGACTTCCACATCAGAAGTAGTTTTGATTGATTGTTTTTTACTACAGCTAAAAACAAATAATATAAAAAAGCTTAAAAAATATAATGAATATGATTTTTTCATTTAATATTATTTAACATTTGATTACAAAATTACAAATTCTCCACCATTGAAGATATTAACAATACCTATCAAATAACAAGTAATATCTAATGATTTTTTGTATTAAATTATATTAATCTAATTGCAGACAAAATTATTAATGAAAGTTAAATTATTAAAATCAAAAATACACAGAGCAGTTGTGACACAAGCTGACCTGGATTATGTGGGTTCTATTAGTATTGATGCTGCATTAATAAAGGCAGCAGGTTTATATGAATTTGAAAAAGTACATGTTTTAGATATCACAAATGGTGCCAGATTAGAAACATATGTAATATCAGCACCTGAAAACAGTGGTGAAATATGTATTAATGGTGCTGCTGCTCATTTAATTAAGCCTAATGACAAAGTTATTATTGTGGCTTATTGTTCAATGGATAATAAAGAGGCATTAAATCACAAACCCACCATAGTTCACGTTGACTCTAATAACAGAATAATCAATTGAAGACTATTACTATTGATTATATCAAGAATTTAAAAAATAATTCGGAACCTTTTTCCACAATTACAGCATATGACTATATTTCAGCTCAAATAATTGATGAAGCAGGATTGCCATTAATTTTAGTAGGTGATAGTGCATCCATGATGGTTTATGGATATAATACAACAATCCCAATATCAATAGATGAAATGCTTATTCTGGTTAAGGCTGTTTCTAAAGGGGCATTGAATGCCCTGATTGTGGCAGACATGCCCTTTCTTTCATATCAACCTTCAATTGAAGAAACTATAAAAAATGCAGGGAGGCTGATAAAAGAAGGCAATGCTAACGCCGTTAAGCTTGAAGGCGGCAAGCATATGTATGAGAACATTAACAGCTTAGTAAATATTGGAATTCCTGTTATGGGTCATGTTGGATTAACTCCGCAGTCTTATAATCAAATGTCAGGATATAAAATTCAAGGCAAAACTGATGAAGGGGCACATCAAATCATAGAGGACGCCATTGCGGTTGAAGAGGCTGGCGCCTTCTCAATTGTTTTGGAGTGCATTCCTGAACAACTAGCTAAACAAATTACCAAAAAATTAAAAATCCCCACTATTGGTATTGGTTCTGGCTCTTTCTGCGATGGACAAATACAGGTCTTTCATGATGTGGTTGGATTGCAAAAAAACAAGCCTCCAAAACATGCTATGGTTGGTGGAAATCTTTATAATAAAACGCTACAAATCATTAAAGATTATAAAAATAAAATAAAAAAACTTTAAAATGTTAATAGCGCGCACAATTCAAGAATGCGTTTCTTTCCGAAAACAACTCAACAATAGCGTAGGCTTAGTGCCTACAATGGGTTCTCTTCACGAAGGACATATTGCTCTGATTAAGCACTCTCTTAAACAATGTGATGCAACTATAGTATCTATTTTTCTTAACCCTAAACAATTTAGCGCTAATGAAGATTTAGATAGCTATCCAGCAGATGATGCTCAAGATTTAAAAATTCTAAAACAACTTAATGTAGATTGCATTTTTATGCCCAAACAGTCCGAAATATATTTAGAAGACAATTCAATTGATGTGGTTGAAAATAAATTATCTAAATTATTAGAGGGCAATTCAAGACCTCGTTTTTTTAGAGGCGTCCTTACTATTGTCTCAAAATTATTTAATATTTGTAGCCCTACAGACGCCTTCTTTGGGAAAAAAGATGCTCAACAACTAATTATTATAAAAAAATTAATCAAAGATTTGAATTATAATATTAAATGCCATGAAACACCTATTGTGCGATCAGAAAATGGACTAGCTCTAAGCTCAAGAAATGAATATTTCAATAAATCTCAAAAAGAAATCGCATCTAATATTTATAAATCTCTCTGTTTAGTGAAAGCAAGCATTGATAGCGGGGAATATGATGTTGTTGCCTTAAAAAAAATATTTAGCATATCAATTCAGCGCATTCCAGAGCTAAAGATAGATTATTTTTCCATAGCAGATATATACACGCTAGAAGAGGTGGTTGACAAAATATCATCCTCCGTGCTAATTAGTACCGCAATATTATTAGATGGAGTAAGACTAATTGATAATATTGAACATGTTATTTAAGATCTAGACTAATATCTTTGCTTTTAATATTATGAGTGATGCACCCCATAGAAATTCCGTCAACTCCTGAAATACAATAATCCAACAATGTCTCAGGTGTAATACCTCCTGAAAGCTCAATATACTTATTGCGCCCATTGGCATGTGAACGAATGTAAGGAATTATTTCTTTTAATTTCTCTGGGTTAAAATTATCCAGCAAAATTGATGTTACGTCTGACTCCAAGGCAATCTTTAGCTGTTCTTTGGTGTCTACTTCAAGCTCTAAATCAATATCTGGATATAATAATCGAAAATTTTTCGCAATATTTAAAATATCATTATTGCTATCTAAGCCAATTAAATGATTGTCCTTAATCATAATAGCGTCTTTCAAACTATAACGATGATTTGTGCCTCCTCCCATACAAACTGCAAATTTTTCAAACATTCGCAAGCCTGGAGTTGTTTTTCTTGTGTCTAATAATTGAATGTTGTGGGGCGAGGTAATGCGAGTAAGAGCTTTAGTCTGGCTAGTAATGCCACTCATTCGTTGCAACAAATTTAAAACAACTCGTTCTTTGGACAGCAAGGTTTGCATCTTCCCTTGAAGCACTGCGATTGACTGTCCTTTGGCAATAAAAGATCCATCATTTTCAATTCTAATAATATGACAATCTGGAAAACTTTGTAAAATAATTTCTTTACCAGAAAAATAAAGATCTTCTTTTGCTAAAAAAACGGCCTGAACCGATTTATTGTCTGGCTGAGCTAAGAGTGTGGTAATATCCTCTTGAATGTTATCCTCTAAAAAAAATTCTTTTAATTTTTGATCAATCAAATCAGGTTTCAAGATATCATATTGTTCGTGTCTAATCATTGTAATTAATTATTGCCTAAAATCATTGAAATCGAAAGCACTATATCTGATATATTTAACATCCCATCACCATTAACATCTCCAGATGCTGCGCCATCATTAAAGCCCTGGCTGTATTCTTCATTACATGATTCTTCTGTTGGCATCACAGTTAATATAAAAGACGTAGAATCTGTTGCAATTCCATCGCTCACCGTAATGACAACTTCTAAATCGACATTAGATTCGTGGGGGGTAATTGTTAAAACATTTTCATATATACTACTAGTTGTAATGCCTCCTATAACTGCGACTGTATATACAAGGGAATCGCCATCGACATCCTCTGCTTGCAAACTATAACTTAACGTATTCCCCTGCTCAATGCTTACGTTTTCAACTGGATAAAGGTAGGGAGCATCGTTAACAGCATTTACAATCATAGTAACTGTTGCTATGTTAGAATCAAACTGGCCGTCATTTACTTGAAATTGAAAACTGTCTATTCCATTAAAATTAGCATTAGGAACATAGTTTGCTCCACCTTGCAATATCAAAACATATCCGCTTGCAGGCTCTTCAACAATAGAAAAAACAGCGTTGCCACTTGGAGATGAGATTAATGCATTGCCATATGAATCATATGCCTCCAAACCTAATAATATAGATGTGTCTTCGTTTAAAGTATGTGTGGCATCTTGGGCTGTTGGGGTTTCATTAATTTCAAGCAACACAAAGGTGACGCTATTTATCACCTGAATATCGTTGATCGCATACTCAATCGGCTGACTAGTGATAATTTGATAGCAACTATTTTCTAAATGTAAATATAAATTAACTTCTTCGCCAGTTGATGCTCCATCTAATTCTGGGGTAGTAGAGTCATCCCCCCAAACCGCTAAAGCAAAAAAATCATGATAATTATCTATATTGCTCCATCCCACAATATAAAAATTATCATTTATTTGTACCTGGGCAGATATTAATGAGCTGCCACTCATATCTATATCGTCTGGCCAATTATTTAATAAAAACCCTAAAGTCATATTAGATCCTGTATTCGCTGGTGGATTGAAATTATCAATACTCTCACATTGGCCGTATCCGTATCCTGCTAATGTCATCAAAACTATTAAAAAAATTTTCATTGTTATTCCTCTGTAGCTAAATGATTAACTAATCTACATTATTTTAGGTATTATATGTTATCAGTAAATACACCATCAATATCAGCGTTATCAAATATTTTTTTATCATTAATAGTATAGCTATTAATACGCATCCCTTTTTTGCCTGCCCACTTTACAATCCAGCTATTTAGAAGAGAATAATGAATATGTAAATTGTCTGGATGAACTCTCAACATCCAAATCATATTATCCCATCCATGAA
>MDTG01179427.1_pt1 | contig 16514 bp, 13 predicted proteins | sample 811421 | NCBI WGS metagenome assembly MDTG01 (sample SAMN05326645, study PRJNA326480) | marine metagenome | isolation source: seawater | place: Pacific Ocean: South East | collected 2011
ATGCAGGGGGTCAGTGGTTCGAGTCCGCTTGGCTCCATCAAGGTTTTAGCTAGTTATACCAATTAGTTTGGTCAATAAAGCATGATAAAGCAATAGGCTTTTTATTGCTCAAATATGCTCAATTATGTGTTCTCTGCGAGCAACTCTGCGAGCAAAATGCCGAAAACACCTGCAAAACCTAGTTATAGCTTAGTTGGTGATCTGCATGGCATGCAGGGGTCAGGGGTTCACCCCCCCCTTTTTTTTGACTCCATTTGATTTTGTTAGTGATAGCAATAGATTTGGGTGACTCTAATAAACCTAATTATTAGACTGATATAGTTTGATTGTTGCCGATATAACTAAATTCCTCTGACATTAATTGAATTCTGTTATCTTTATTGAAATCCACTCAATTAATTATATTTATTATTTTTTCAGTAAGAACCTTATTGCCATCGTAATTTGGATGTCTTGGATCAGTAAATAAATATGCATTTGAATTATATGCTTTATCTTGACTAAGGTCATAACAAAATTTTATCTGAGAACATTTTAGTCTTAATAATGAATAAAGATTATTAATCTCCTGTAAATAAGAAGGAGTTACCAAATAAGAAATAGATTTAATTTTTTTATCTGTTGATTGCTTTGCTTTTTCTAAATCTTCTAAAGTCATGTCTAATCCATATGTTGGTTGTAGGATAGTAAAGTAATCAATTCCTTGATTTTTTGAAATTGCATTCATAAAGTTAATATTTTTTTCCCATATAGATACTGCTTTTAATATATTTTGTTTATATACATCATTATATTTTTCTTGTATCTTTTTGTTTTTAGAAGTAATTATTCTTTTTTTTAATTGTGACCTTATTTTATCTATAAGTTGATAAGTATTTGTAGACTTTATTCCAATAAAACAAATATTTCTGCATAGAAGTTTATTTTGATATTTAATTCTGCCTTTAAATAATCCTCTCATGGTCGATCTGGAACCATAAACTTTATCATTGTCACAATATAAGTTCTTATCAAGAAAATATGTTTCATTTATTCCATTCAAACTTATTGCAGTATTAGCTTTTTTATTATGAAGTATGGTTATTAGTCTAAGAACTTCTTGAGAACTTGTAGTTCCACCCATGGCCGCATTAATAATAGTTATTTTTGAATTTTTTTCTTTAGAAATTCTTTCACCAAACTGATCTGGCCAAGTCCCATTGAGACCTGAAAAAACAGAACCGATAGGATCTGATATAGAGCCTCCAAAAATAAGAAAAGTATGATTCTTTAAACCCTCTCCAAATACTTTTTCTGTGTAGAGTATGCTCTTAGATTTTGAGTTTCTAGTATTTATATTATTGTCGAATGTTTCTTTAGTATGAACAAGATCTACGGAAGGGTGAAATTCCATCTTAAATGCATTTTGTTTAATACCATATGCATTTAAAAGATATTTTGTTCTAATGTTTAAACTAAATAAGAAAGTATTTCTATTAAGGATAAAAATCCAAAAATTACTAAAAGATTAATTAGTAAATCTTTTCTAGTTAAGAAATTTTTATTTTTCATAATTCTTAAGATTTTAATAACAAAAAAAATTAATTTTTCAGTAAATAATTTGAATTCTATCTCCTATTTCAATTCTATTATTTTAATCTAATTTCTATTCAAAATAATTAAAAATAATTAGAAATTCTCACAGGAGAGAAATGTTGATTTGGGAAGAAATTATGTAAAAAAATAAGATTACTTTTTCTTTATTAACGCTACCTAGGTATACATATTATTTTTTTTACCAATAATATAAATAATAATCTTACTTTTTTATTAGGATTGTCTATGTTTATAGTATCTTAAAATCAAGTTAAGAACTATATTTATTTTAATAAATTTATTAGATTATAAATATTATATATTAAAAAGTTTCCAAAAATAATGGAATATCAAACAGTTCCAAAACACAAATGGAGTATTAAATCTAATAAAACATTCAATTTATATGATCTAATAACTAGAAATTATAAAGATGAGGATATTTTATTTAAAATAATTAAAGAAAATCATAAAATATTAGAACTTTCAAAAATCGAATGTATTAATAAAGCGGTGTCTTTAGCGAGCGAAATACTAAAGCTAGTTGATTGCAAAAATAATTCTAAGCAATTAAAAGTAATGGGTATTTTGAGTGCTTCTGAAGAATCAGCTATTTTTATGTTAACAAGCTCATATCTTGCTTCTCACCATTGCATTTGTTTTGAAGATTTATCTGAAGAGGCAATATGTCAAAGAATTGAGCTTTTTAAACCTGATATTGTTTTATTTAGAGAGAAGATAGAAATAAAAATGAAAGCTGTAGAAATCATTAATAAATCAAAGGATTTAATTTTCCAAAAAATAAACTTAAAAAAAGAATTAAAAGTTAAAGAAGAACATTTAGCAGACTCTTATGAAATAAATTCTAGTTTATTTACTTTATTCACTTCAGGTTCTACTGGATTGCCTAAAGCTATAGTTCATGGAGGTATTGATTATATTAATTATGCAAAATTTACTACTGAATATTATTTTGGTATTAAAAAAGGTTCAATAATGTTCTCTGCCGTTGATGCAGGCTGGATAAATGGCCATACTTATTCATTCTATGGACCACTTTTATTAGGAGCTAAATCAATCATTAATGAGGATCCATTACTTTTAACAATGCCAAATTCTCTTGGAGAATATTTTGAAAAATTAGAACCAGATTGTTTTTATACGTCAGTTACTTTAATAAGATTAATTAAAACTCTAACTCCTTCAGGTAATACTATAAATGATTATTTTCAAAAAAAATATACTAATTTCAGGTTGGAGAGGATAGGTTCTTGTGGAGAACCTCTGGCAAATAGTGTGGGTGATTGGGCCATAAAATTTTTTATGCCCTTGAGGAAATCAATTGTTAACACATATTTTCAAACAGAGACAGGTGGCATTTTAGTGGCTCCTAGAGATGAAGATAACCCTCCAAAAGATTATTCTTGTGTTGGTAAACCTAACAGTAAAATTAAAATTATGATAGCTAAACAAATTAAAACTATAGAGGAATTAGAAAAGGAACAAATTGATCCAAATGAGTTACTTATATGTGAACCTTGGGATGGAATCTTTCAAAAAGTTTTATCAGATAGAAAACAAAAATATTTTACATCTTCAGGAGAATACAGATTACATGATGTTGGTTATTTTGATGAAGAAGGATATCTATATATAGGAGGTAGAAGTGACGACGTAATAAATGTTTCTGGCCATAGAATATCATCTTCTGAAATAGAAAATATTTGTATGTCAGTAAAAAATATTAATGAAATATGCGCTGTAGCTATTCCTGATGAAATTGCAGGATCTAAGGTTGTTTTATTTTTTTCATCTAAGGAATTAGATGAAGATCAACTGAAATTTATTAAATCAACATTAAATAACTTAATAATTACAAAACTTTCTCAATATCATATTCCAAAAGAAATTTACTTCTTTAATAATTTCCCTAAAACAAAAAGTGGCAAAATAATGAGAAGAATTATGAGAGATATAGCAAGAAATTATTTTAATGAAGAAAAAGATTATTCAACTATTGCAAATAAAGTTGATTTTTTAAAAAGTAAAGATAATTTTTTTAAAGGAAACAAATGATTAAAAATATCTAAGAATTTATGCGCTTTAGATGATTAAATTTTAAGATAAAACTATATTTTATTTTTCTTATGGAAGAGCAAGATGAAAAGAAATTAATTTCAATCTTCAAAAGTACCTTTGCAACTGATGATATTGATTATATAAGAAATCTAAAACGAGAAGATTGCGTAAAATGGGATTCATTAGCATTGGTATCTATGATTGCACAAATATCATCAGAGTTTTCTATAAAAATTGAGCCTAAATATTTTGAGGTTTTTAATTCTTTTGAATCTATAAAAAACTTTATTATCGATAAAAGCTAAATAATAATTTAGATTTTTATTCTAGAATTGAAAATAAATGAATTCTTTACCCTCATGTAATTGAGATACAGAAATTATGAATAATAGAGTTATAAAAGAAGAAATACAAAATATTTGAAAATTATTAAAATTATATTTTTTAAAAAATGAAATCATTTGAATTTTATTTGATTGTGATGATGTGTAACCTAATAGGCTTAAAGTTGATGGAAGATAAAGAACAATAAAAGTAAGAATTAATAATAATAATATATGGAGCAAATCAGTATTAAATGTATTTATATTTATAGTATTTAAATTAAACAAAGACTTAAATGGAATTAAAGATATTAGAGTCAATTTTATATTTTGAACATCTGTGGTTCTAAAAATAATAAAAGAAATATTAATAAAAACTAATAAAATCGATCTTGATAATAATTTAGGCAAATTTACATATATTTTATTTGCTTTAATTAAATGATTTATAGATAATGCAACTCCATGAACAAAACCCCATATTATAAAATTCCAATTAGCGCCATGCCAAAACCCTGAAATTGTCATTGACAATATTATTGCAACAATATGATTATTGAATAAATTTGATGATTTATAAGATAAGTTCTTGAAAATAGGTAGATAAACATAACTACTTATAAAATTTGATAATGTAATATTCCATCTTCCCCAATAATCAATAAGCGATTCAGCTTTAAAAGGGGAATTGAAATTAATTGGTAGTGCAATGCCAAAAAACAGGCCTAATCCAATGGCCATTTCTGAATATGCGGAGAAATCAAAATATATTTGCAACGAATAAAAAATTGTACTTATCCATGAACTTAGGGATGAAGCGATATACCCATCTTCTATATTTGAATAAAAAGGTATTACAATTTCCCTGGAAAGGGTATCAGCAATGATAACTTTTTTGAATAAACCAATAATAAAAATAATAATTCCATTTGAAATATAACTCTCATTAAAAATCTTAAAACTCTTATTTTTAATTTGATTTATAAAATGAGTATGGTGAACAATTGGCCCAGCTATAAGTTGAGGAAAAAAGGAAACAAAGGAAGCATATTCCCATATATTTGTTTTAGTAGTTTTATTATTTTGTGCATCAATTAAATAGCCAATTTGCTGAAAAGTGTAAAATGAAATACCAATTGGAAGTATAAGCTCCGATTTTGGCATTTGAAGTCCCAGTATTGATAAATTAGAGCTAAAGAAATTAAAGTATTTGTATAAGAATAATAATGAGAGATTAAAAATTATACCGAAAATTAAAATTTTTTTCCCTTTATTTTCGTTATGATTATCTTCTTGGATAGATAGTTTTTCCCCAATAATGAAATTTGTTATTATTGAAAATAAAAATAAGTAGAGATGATTTAAACTATGATTACCATAAAAAATTATAGATGCTATTAATAAAATCAATATTGCTATTTTCTTATTATTAAAAATTTTATAATTTAATAAGAATATTAAAACTGTTAAAGGTAAAAATAAAAATAAAAAATTAAAACTATTAAATAACATTATGTATAGAGATTTTTAGAAATAAAACAATTAAAGGTCATACTAGATTTTCTAATTTCATGAGAATTTGCATGTATTTTTTATAAGGTCTGTAAAAAACTTTGATCCCTCATTATTTAAATGAATTTCATCAGCAAAATATTTTAATGGTAATTCATATTCGACGAAATCATAATACTTTATTTTTTTATTTAAAGCAAAATCATTATAGAATTTGCGAACTTTTTTAAATTTGTTCATATTCAATCTTTTTTCTCTATAATCAACCTGAATAGGTCCAGTGATAAAGCATAACTTTATATCTTTTTTAAGCAAATAGTCAGTTATTCTAAGCAAGGCCTTATAGTTTTCATCATACTTAAATTCTAACTTAGGGTAATACTTATTATTTGGATTGATTTTAATATTTTTAGGAGGTACAAAAATACGTTTTTCTGCTGCAGATCCGTCACTGTTTATAATAAATTGATGTTTAACATTAAAATTATTTTTAATAAAAGACCCATAATATCTAAAAAGTCTTTCTTGGAATCGCTTCTGAGAAATAAATAAATTTGGCTCTCTATTAGAAAGATAAAAGCTTAAATCCTCTTCTCTAATTCCTCTGTCACGATATTTTGCAAATGCATTTAAAGATAAATGCAGTATAACCTTTCCTTCACTAAAATTTGAATAATAATTTTTTATTTTCTTTTCTATTTCCTGATAATTGTCTGAAGGTCCACTAAAGTTATTAAATTGTTTTAGGAAATTAATTGATTGCATTGAGGCGGAATCGCCCCAAATTGTATTTTTAGATTTTTTCTTTTTAAATAATTTACTATTTTGGTATACTATATCATTATTAATAATATACTTTCTCAAAAAAAACTCAGAAAAAGTAGTTATAGCTATCATAAAAAGAATGATTTTAGCTAGAGAAAATTTTATAAATAATCTATCTTTTATCATTATGCTTTGATCATGATTTCAAATATAACATAATAAACTTCAAGAAATTTTTGTATATAAAATAAATTATTTTATTTTATTTCTCTAACTCTCTAGTTATTATAATGATATTTTGAAGTGATATAATCAACCATATTAAATTATATATTATGGATGAAGAAAAAAACATAATTATTGAAAAGTTATCTGATTCTCTAATTTTTTCTAATTTTTCTCTTATAAATTTTTCTTTTAATTTGTTAATAGCAATATTTTTTTCATTATTAATTGGATATACATATACAAAATATGGAAGAAATATTTCCAATAGAAAAGAATTTGCTTCAAATTTTACATTGTTAACTGTAACTACAATGTTCATAATTACTATCGTGAAGTCATCTTTAGCACTTTCTCTCGGTTTGGTAGGAGCATTGTCTATTGTAAGATTTAGGGCGGCAATAAAAGATCCTGAGGAATTAACTTATTTATTTTTTTCGATAGCTATTGGATTAGGTTTAGGAGCTAATCAGTTAAGCGCTACAATAATTACTTCATTGGTAACATTTATATTTATATTCATAAGAGATAAATTCAGTAAGAACTCTAGAGAGAAATTTGCAAATTTAATTATAAACTCACCAAAAGTAAAAAATCATAATATTGATGACCTAATTACTATGCTTTTAAATTATACAAATAATGTTGATTTAAGAAGATATACCGAAGATGAAAATAATTATGAATTATTTATTGATTTAAATATAGATTCTTTCAATCAAACTCAAAATTTATTTAATGAGATTTCTAAAAGTTTTCCTGGGATTACTTTAGACTTTATAGATAAAAGTTGAACAGGATAGATGAAGATTAATAACAAAAAATTTCAACAGGGACAATTAAAATTAAGAAAAAAGATATTACGTAGATTAATTTTTTTAGCGTTATTTTTTTTATATAGTTATTTTTTATTATCTTTTAATTTTAGAAAAAACTTTTTAGTAACTTTCTTAAGCAAGAATATCAATATTCCATCTTCAACTAAACAAATTATCAAAGACTCAATACCTTATCAATTATATTTGTCTGGATTCAAAGTCAATTTCGTTAAAAATTATATAAGTAGCTTAGGTAACAAAGTAACTCCAATAACTCTAGATATAAAATTCAAGCAATTCGAAAAATTATCCAACAAAAGGAAGCAGGCTTTAAAAAATGGTGTCTTATTAAGTAGCGATGAGGATTATGTTGACGCAAATATTTCACATGAAGATTCTAAATTATCTGCAAAGATAAGGCTTAAGGGAGATTGGATAGATCATCTTCAATCACAAAAATGGTCATTTAGGGTCAAATTAAAAAATGATAATACTCTTCTAGGGATGAATAAATTTTCTTTACAATCTCCAGGCACAAGAAATTATCTATCTGAATGGATCTTTCATAAATTACTTAGAGAAGAAGGTCTCCCAAGCCTTAGATATAAATTTAAACCTCTAATAATTAATGGAAAGGATATGGGGATTTATGCAATTGAGGAACATTTTGATAAAATCCTATTAGAATCAAATTCATTTCGAGAGGCTCCAATATTAAAGTTATCTGAAAGTTTATATTGGGAAAATCAATCAAAATTTAAAAATACTATAAATAAAAATATTTATAAGACATCTTATAGTACTGGATTCAAATTAAATAAAATTAAAAATAATGCATACCTTACCAAGAATTTTAATTATGCAAATAACTTATTAAATGGATTTCATTCTGGAAATCTAAAAACTTCTCAGGTTTTTGATCTCGATCTTCTAGCAAAGTATTTTGCAATTACTGAACTAACAAGTTCTCACCACTCATCTACATGGCATAATTTAAGGTTTTATTTTGATCCTTTTCAAGCAAAGTTGATACCAATTGGCTTTGATGGTGACACTAATAGAAGAAAAATTGATATTTTAAATATAGAAAAAGATGATCATTGGAGATCTAAATTTTTTAGTGATATAGAATTTTCTAAAAAATATTACCAAGAACTTAATAGGGTCTCGAAAAAATCTTATTTAGATAATTTTTTCAGGAAAAATAAAACTGAATTTAATAATAATAAAAATATTCTTTATAAATCATTTCCTGCCTATGAATTAAATGTCAAAGATTTTTATCTTAATCAGAAAAAAATAAAGGAGAAGTTACAACCTATTCAACCTCTTACAGTATTTAAAAATAATATAGGCCAAAATGAAATTAATTTGTCTATATCAAATAATCAATCTTTCCCTATTCAAATAATAAGCTTAAAATCAAAAAATAAGAGTTATTTATCAGCATTATCGGAATCAATAATTCCGGGGACTAAATATAATAATTTTGTAAAATATCATTCATTGATTTTGAAATCAAATGATGATTTATCAGATAGCAATGATTTGACTTTGATATATAAAATTGTTGGTAGTAATGAAATTTATGAATCAAAAATAAATAATTTCCCAATGATGAATTTCTTGGATATCTATAAAACTAAATCTGATATTTTAAATGATCTTTCTTCTAATCAATTTGTCATAGTAGATACTATAAATAAAAAAGTTATTTTCAAGACTGGTCAATGGAAAATAACTGAACCAATTATTATTCCTCCAGGATATGAAGTAGTAGCTAAACCTAATTTGAAAATAAATCTCATTAATTCTGGCAGGATTATTTCATATTCTCCATTGAAATTTATTGGAGGAAAAGATGAACCAATTATAATAAAAAATCTAGAGGGAAATAAAGCTAATGGAATCGCAGTTATAAATTCTAAAGAATTTTCTCACTTAAAGAATGTTCATTTTTTTAATATGGATAGTATTCAAAATGAAAAGATAATATTGACTGGAGGAGTATCTTTTTATCAATCAGATGTAAAGATAATAGATTGTTCTTTTCTTAATAGTCTAGCTGAAGATTCTTTAAACATAGTAAGAAGCACCTTTGAAATCAAAAATTCGCTATTCTATCAATCTGCATCTGATTCAATAGATATTGATTTTTCTGCAGGCCTCTTAGATAATGTTTCTATTAATAAATCAAATAATGATGGCTTAGATCTTTCTGGCAGTAAAGTTTTTGTTAAGGGACTTGTTATCAATAACTCTTCTGATAAGGCACTTAGTTTAGGAGAAGGCTCAGATTTAAATGTCGAAGATATACTAATTAATAAAGCATTTATTGGGGTGGCAAATAAAGATAGTTCTATTTTGACAATGAGAAACGCAATAATAAAAGATACGGAGATTGATTTTGCTGGTTTTCAAAAGAAATTAGAATTTCAAGGTTCACAATCTAAAATAAATGGATTGAACAAAAGTATAGATAAATTCAAGTATTTGCTTAGTGAGGGATCAAGATTAATTTTAAACAATAAAGAATTAAAAATTAATGAAAAAAACGAGAATATAGTCAGATCTTTGTATAAATAATGATAAAGGGAATCGAAAAATATAGATATGAGAGGAAGTACGTTATTGAAAACAAATTAAATTTTCTTATAAAAGACTTTATAAAAAATAACCAATTAATGTTTTTTAAAGAATATGAAAATAGAACTGTAAATACAATTTATTTTGATAATAGTAATCTTGATTTCTATAACCAGAATTTAAATGGACTGTATAATCGAGAAAAAATCAGAATAAGATGGTATTCCGAACAATTAAAGATTATAAAACCAATTCTTGAGTTGAAAATTAAGAAAGGAAATTTAGGGAAAAAGTTATTATATAATCTTCCTTCAATAAATAATAATCAGGAACCTTTTGTATCTGTGATGAATTCATTATATAAAAATAATTTAAATAAATTTATTAAAGAAAAAATCTGTAGATATAGAGCTAATTCATTTATTTCATATAAAAGAGAGTATTTTGTATCAAGACAAACTAATTGCAGATTAACTTTAGACAGTGATATTCGCTTTTATAATGTTTTTGCTAATAAACTAAATAAAAGATATCAAAAATATGAAAGAAATATATTAGAAATTAAATTTGCTGCTAATGAAGATAGTCTTTTAATAGATGGATTATCAGACTTGCCTTTAAGAAATTATAGACATTCAAAGTATGTTGAATGTTTGAATATGATTAGATGAAATTTATTTAATTTAATATTTTGAAAGGATGTCTTGAATTTATTAATTCAAAAAAGAGTTCAAAAATAATTTTTATTTCAAAGGTTTTTTGCATAAAAAGTTTCCTTTAGTAGCAAATATATCTGCAAAAGGTATCTTATTAAATCCATACCTATAAAATGGAAAGTAAGCCTCATTTATAATCTCAAAACCAGTATCAATTAATTGCTTTTTTAGTTGCCTTGGAGTAATCATATTAATATGTGTGGGATCTGCTTCTCTATTTGTTCCGTCTTTTTTTTTGAAGCCTATGTATCTTTCATAAATTCCATATGCCCAAGTGTCGTTTCTAATAAGAAATTTTCCTCCTGGTTTTAATACGCGAAAATGATCTTTTAAAAAACCTTTTGATTCATCTTTGGATATATGCTCTATTACAGTGATATTTGATATTAGGTCAAAAGTTTCATCATTGAAAGGAAGCTTCTTTTCTGCTGAGCAAACTGGATAAACATTATTAATTGATCTTTTTTGAAGTTGGATTAATCCCTCTTTAGATGAATCTAAAGCAATTAACTTTTCACAATATTCAGATAAAGGTTCTGTACATCTTCCATTCCCGCAACCACTATCTAATGCGATTTTATAGTTTTTCTTATCTAAAAATTCTACTAATCTATTTTCAATTAAAAGGATTTCCTTTTCTTTAGTCCAATCATAATGTTCATTTGGTCTTTCACTAATATAAAACAAACCTTGATCATTAATTTCAGGTTTTAATGTAAATATATCAAGATCTAATGTCATTCAAAAAGAAGATTATACAAATTATACTTGATATTATTTTAAAAAATAAATTATATATATAAATTTTAAAATTTTAATAATAAGCCTTTATTACTTTAATAATACAAATTAATTAAATCTAATTATCAAATTCAAAATATAATTTGAAAAAAAATAATTGTTATAATGGACCTTATTACCTTTAATTGTAATTATTAATTACATATTTTGATATTGATTTACAAATATACAGTTTAATAAATATTATGATTATTAATATTAATTGATAATTGAGAAAAAACTTACTTTCTAGAAAGAATCAAATAGAGCAGAAAAGATTTTTATTATATGGAATAATAAACTTCATAATTACTAATTCAATTTTACAAATAATGCTTTTATTATTTGAAACTTATATAGCAACATTAATTTCTCAATTATCTAATCTTATTATTGGTTTTTTTCTTTATGGAAAAAAGGTTTTTAAATTTAAAAAATATACAAAACGAACTGGAATAAAATATTTTATACTTGCATTATCTGTATGGGTTATTAATTGGTTTGGAATAGAATTTATAACTACTTTAAAAATTAACAAAAATATAGCAGCTATAATACTTATTCCATTTCTTGTTATTATTTCATATATTTGCCAGAAACATTTTGTATTTAAAGAACATACAAAACAAAGTTAAAATAATTTTATGTATTATATCTTTTATATAAGATCAGTGATAAAGCATTATTATCAATAATAAGCCCATGTTTTAATGAAATTAATAATATTGAAAAGTTAATTAATCTCGTTAATTAATCTCGTTAATTGTTCTCGTGTAGAATCAAAATAAATAATCATAGTAGATAATGGTTCCTATGATGGTACAAGAGAATTACTTTTTGGATTAAAAGATGAGGAATTGAAAATTATCTTTTATAATAAAAATCAAGGCAAATGTGCAGCTTTGGCTACTGGGATTAACAATGCCAACGGTATTATTAACATTATTCAAGATGCAAATTCAGAATATGATCCTAATGAATATCCTAGTATGATCGGTCCAATTAAGGATGCTAAGGCTGATATTGTATATGGGAGTAGATTTTAAGGTGGAGGCCCCTATAGAGTTGTATATTTCTGGCAAAGGATTGGGAATGGTTTCTTAACGATGTTAACCAATATGTTTACTGATTTAAATCTTTCAGATATGGAAACTTGCTATAAGTTTTTTAAAACTGAGATAATAAAGTCAATTAATATTAAGAGAAGAGATTTGGCTTTGAACCTGCAATTACAGCAAAATTAGCTAAATTAAGAAAAATAAAAATCTATGAAGTGGGAATTTTATATTACTGTAGAACATACGATAAAGGTAAAAAGATAACTTATAAAGATGCTGTCAGAGCAATTATTTGTATTTTAAAGTACAACCTTTTTTAATAAAAAAATATTTTCTATAAATTTAATTATAAATTTACTATTTAATTTTTAATTTCTTTAAGGCCTCAGTTCCTAATTCCTTAAGTTCCCCATTTGATAATTCCATTATCCTGTCACAAGAGGTGAGGGTTGATAATCTATGAGCGACCATTATTACGGTAATATCTTTTGATAATTTTTTAATTGAATCAATGATTTTTGATTCAATTGCACTATCTAGAGCACTAGTTGCCTCATCTAATATTAATACCTTTGCATTTTTATAAATAGCTCTAGCCAATCCTATGCGTTGTCTTTGCCCACCACTTAATCTTATCCCTCTTTCACCAACAAATGTATTGAATCCTTGCGGCTGATTATCAATAAATTCTTCTATTTGAGATTGCTTTGCAGCATTAATTAATTTTTCTTTATCAATTAATTCTAATGGAACTCCAATTGCAATATTTTCTTTTATGGAGCCATCTGAAAGAAAAATAGTTTGTGGAACATGTGCAACAGTTTTTCGCCATTTTCTAGCATATTCTTTAGATTTTGTTGAATGAATATCTATTCCATTTACTAAAAAATTACCAGATGATGGTTTTAATAGTCCCAAAATTATATCCATCAAAGTTGATTTACCACTCCCTGATGGTCCAATTATTCCAATTCTTTCTCCTTTTTCTATATTTAAGTCAATATTATTTAAAGTTGATTTTTTTGTTGAAGAATAATTATAAGAAATTGATTTAAGTTGAATTTTATCAGGTACAAATGGTACTAGTTTTTTTGAAAAAGATTTCTGATTTTCAGTTTTTAGTTCTACATATTTGAGAACTTCGTTTATTAGGAAATAGTTGGCTTTTATTGTTGAATATCCTATATATATTTGTTGAACAGCAGGTAAAAGTTTTTGAATACCAAGGGCTAAGACTGCTAAAAGGGGTATTAAATCGCTTGGATTATTTTCTTTATTAATTAAAATAATAGATAATAATGCAATAAAAGTTAGACCTACACATTCTAATATTGAACGAGGCGAAGATGTAATGAAGAGAGAATCTGCATCTGCTATTCTTGTTCTATAATCAGCATTCTTAAATGAATTTAAGTATGTATCGTGAGAACCATCTAAAATTATATCTCTTATTGATCCAAATGATTCTTGCTGTATTTGATGTCTTTTTTCGATTCCATAATTAATTAATTTACTATTTCTATAAAGTCGTTTTTTAGTACAAAAAATAATTAGAAAGTAACTAATAGAAAAAACAATTAAACAACTTAATGCTAATTTTAAATTAGTAATAAATAAGAATAATAATATTAGGGTAGTTAGAAAAAGGCTTGAGATACCTACAAAGAATGTATAGAAAGTTATTACTGTTTTATCGGTCTTTTCAGTTATTGAAGTAATTAGATTATTTGAATTCCAATTTATATGCGTTATGTATGGTTGGAGTAATATATTTTTATAAGCCTTATAGCTTAAGTCATTTCCAATTACTGCAGAAAGCTTTTGAGTAAACCATATATAAACAATCCTAAATAAACCTGCAAGAATAGCAGCAGAAATAAAAATGAATATTATAGGCTTTATTATTTGTTCATTAGAATTGATATTAAATAAATTTATGAATGGAATGAAATATTTGTTTGCTAATAATCCAGAAGGATCAATTAAAACATTTGTAAAAGGTATTACTGAACTTAAAGAAACAATATCCATTAAGCTGCTTATGATCATTAAAAATATAAGTATAATCGTCTGAAATTTTCTTTTTCGAGTTATATTTTTCCATAATCTATAGATTATTAATGTTGTTTTGATATTGAGATTCATACATTAATGAAAATAAAAATATATTTATAAATCTTAATCCAAATTCTATCTTTTTTCAGCACTATTAATATCTTCTAATAAAGCTTTAAATCTAATTTTTTTTACAGTTTTTCCAGATGTGTAATCATAAAAAAGAAACAAACAAAATGCAAATATTGAAATAATTATTGAACTTGTAAATATAGAAGAGGTTCCAGCACTAACCATTATCCCATCAGAGATATTACTATATATCCTTGTTAAATAAAGCTTTAAAGCATAGCTAAAGTTCGTTGTTCCAATAACTAAAAATAATGTTCCTAGATTAAAAGTTAAAATATAATTTTTTACAATTCTTCTAAATAAAGAACTAAACCAAAAAATAATTAGAGGAATTATTATCTGTCCACTTTTTAATGAACTTTTCCAACCATTGGGATATCTTGAAGCCATTTCAAATTCATGAATCTCAATATTTAATTCAGAACATTTTTGGATTAAACTACTTTCAAATAAATATCTTGACTCTAACTTTTTGCCAAGATTGGGAGATAGAATATATTGAATTGTATTTTTATTAAAAGCTAAATATCCATTTGCAACATCAGTTAATCGTCTATATGAAATGGCTGCTCTTGCAATAGGTTCTAATATTAAAGATCCTATCCGGCGAGTAATAGGTATATTTTGTGATACATATGGAGAAAAGTATCTTGTACCTTTAATTAAAACCAGTTCAAAATTAGGTATTGAATATAGATAAGGGATTAACTCAATTAAATAATTGGGATTGTGTTGTCCATCAGCATCGATTTTAATAAAACCCTCACAATTTTCTTCAAGGGCATAATTAAATCCAGTTATAGTAGCTTCTCCTACTCCCTTATTAGATTGATGATTTATTATTTTTATTAAATCTCTATTCTCAACTTCTTCCCAACTTTTTTCTGGACAATTATCATTAATTAAATATATTTGTAAATCATAATTCTTTTTAATATTATTTTTAATATATAAAACTTTATTAATTACATTATTTATAAAACCACTAGCCTTATAACAGGGTATAATAACAGCAACTTTATAAGTCATTATTATTGTATTAAATAGTTTTATAATAACCTAATATGAAACTAAATTTTATGTTTTTTTTTTATAAAAAATTACCAGATACAGTAAAGAATCAATTTATATTTTTATTTTTCCTTATTTCTCTTCTGATTTTATATACAATCTTTCATCCTATACCAACTGAATATCATTTTATAGGTATTGGTTCTCCTATATTAGATATTGGAGATAGAGATTTTTATATAAATAATGATGGATCAGGTTATGGTTTTGGAAATATCAAGGGAGGTATTATCTATCCAACTATTTTAAAAGCAATTTCTAAATTTACTGAATTATTAGGAATTGAAAAAATAAATTGGGTTTGGAATCTTTTGACAGTCTTGATGACTTCTATTATTTCAATTACAAATCTTCTTTTTATTGATAAGTCCGCTAAAAATATTTTTGGTAACAAAACCGCAGAAATATCAAATTGGTTATACGTTTTATGTCCATATACTACGTTTTATAGTCTAAGCGGTGGAATTACAATGTATATGATGCTTGGAAGTTGTGTCTCAACTTATTTGGTATCAAAATCTAGTCTTTTCAAAAACAATCTTAATCCAAACATCATAAAAACATATATATATTTATTTTTATGTATTCTTTATCTTGGATTATTAAGACCAACTGGATCTATATATGGTTTATTATTAATATCCATTTTATTAATATTCACTATAAAAAAAATTAATATTGGCGATTTTAAAATACAAAAATCAACTAAGTATTTTATTATTTTATTAAGTAGCATTTTGACTGTAATCTGTTTATATCAATTAATAGAATATTCTGCATATATTTCTTTTTCAATAAAATCATTTTCTACTGAACAAG
>MDTG01431148.1_pt1 | contig 16514 bp, 8 predicted proteins | sample 811421 | NCBI WGS metagenome assembly MDTG01 (sample SAMN05326645, study PRJNA326480) | marine metagenome | isolation source: seawater | place: Pacific Ocean: South East | collected 2011
ATTTCTATTATTATTTATTTGGGTATTAGAACTTTCTTTGTAATTTCTTATTTCACTCAAATTATTTATATCACCAATATAGGCATAATAACCATTTCTCCTATAAGGTAAATATCTTTCAGTTGGCGTTTTAATCATTTTTTTACCCAAATCTAAATGATGTATTTTTCCGTTATTTCCATGTCCTGACATATCAAATACAATATCATCATATCCACTATTAAAATCCCAAAATCCTGATGGTAAATTAGTAGTTGTGAAGTTTCCATTTTTATCTGTTATACCATTATCAAATATCCTCGATACCTCTGATTGACTCAATGAATAATTCCAAATTCCAACCTCTCCTATACTACCTTTAAAAAAACTTTTCCAACTCGATGAAGTTGGATTGCCAACTCCTATAAAGTAATTTTCATCACCATATATTTTTAATTTACTATTGATATCCTTTTTACTTACAAGTTGATTATTTAAATATAATTTAATATCACCAGAATCTACTACCAATACTGCATGATTCCAAGTATCAAATGTAACTTTTTTAGATTGAACCACACATGGATTTCCACCCTTATCCCAAATCACCCCTTTAAGTAATCCCTCATGAGTAATTGATAATCCAGTATGATAACCCGGTCTACCAAATAAAAAATATTCACATCTATTATTGTCTGTTAAGGCTCCGTATGGTGGAGCATCGTTTATATTAAACCAAAGTGAAATGGAAAATTTTTTATCTGTAACTTTTCGAATTTTATTATTCTTAGGTTCAATAGTAACTCGACTTGTAGTTCCGTTAAAATTAGCAAAAGTTTTAGTCATTGGCTTCTCCACCACCGACCTTAAAGGTATCTCATTAACAACCATTCTAGCCAACAAATCTATGTCTTGATATCCTAAACCCCAATAATCATTTGAGTGACCATTTACTAATTCATAATGTTTTTTATCCATCAAAACACATCCACCAAAATGCTGGTCATATGGAACATCGAAATTATCATAATCTTCTATCTCTTCGTGGTCACCAAATTCCATAGGCATCAAACCACGAATCAATGATGTAGGTTTATCACTATTACTATAATCACATTCACCCGAAACAGGTATCAAATCAATATCGTGAAAACAAAAATAATCAAATTGATTTTTTAAAAGTGAAAATCCAATATTAAATAGTTTTCCTTTATTCAAAGGACGATTAGATTTTTGCTTCAAAAAGCATAATTTATAATAAAACTCTGTTTCATCTACCATCTGTTTAAAGTGGTTGGTAAAATTTTCAATATGATTCTCATCATAAGGTAATATGACTGCTAATCTACTCATATTCTATAAGCCTTTGATTGTGCCTTTACTTTTTCCCATTGTAAATAATCACCATAATGTTTTCCACATCTTTCTATCATAAATCTTTCATCATTAATATTGATTTTCATATTGTTATCTAAAATATAATCAAACATTCTTTTATATTCTTCGTGGTAAGTATATGTTTTTTTGATACTAACAACTTTTTTAAGTCGTTGAATTACTGATAAATCCCATTTAAAATGATTTACTTGTACAAAACAATTTCTATCATCGTATCTTTTTTGATGCTTCCACCTATCTCCATAAGTATCTCTACCATTTATTTTAACATAATGTTGGCCATTAGTGACTTCGACATGACCTTTCATTAAACAAACTTTGTTTGGACAGGCATTTGATGCATAAACTCTAAAGGAACCAGCCAACGGAAACTCTTTCCATATATTAGAATCATGAGTTATTTGTGGAAACCTACCACCCTCTCCAATTCTATCCAAGAAAGCACCACAAACATATGTGTTACCTCTATCCTCACACTCGTCTATTATATCTTCTATACCAAGAATCTTACCTAAATGTTTTCTTTCATTATACACTTGTAGTTCGTCATCATCAGATACTATCCACCATTCGTGTGGTTTAAGTAATTTTGTTTGATTGTAAAGTTGTGTAACTCTTTCCCAATTAAATGGTTCTTCTATGGTAGTCTTATGAATATCAATATTTAATTCATTAGTTATTTCCCTTACTTCTGATAAAACTCTATCCTTATCCGAAGAAAGATAAACCACAACAAAAATATCATTCACCATATTCTTGTAATGTGATAGCATATGTTTCAACATTGTGGTATTATGTCCACATACGGTTACAAGATTTGGTTTCATATCAACCTTTTACAAGAATCATAAAAGTCTTCCATTTCGGGAAATGTTTCTAAAAAGTTTTTGTTTCTCCTTTTATCAAACTCATCAATGTATAGTGCAAAATCTTTTCTTTGTTTGATTAGCCAAGTAATATCATCTATCGGCTCATCTACCCAATCCAACAATCTTCTTAATTTTTCTCTTTCAAAATCATAATAACCACAATGTCCATGTCCATAAATATGAGTGTATTTTTCTTCTGCCAAACTTTCCATCAACTTCACATCTTCCCTAATCTTATCAATCCATTCAGTAGATAATAACCTAATTTGTAAAAATTCAGGATGTCTAAGATATGCAGTATCCAATATTATAGCGTAATGTCTATATCTTTTACCATTATAATGTTTCTTTTTTAACTCAAATACTTTTTTAATGACTTTATCATAACTTGAAACACTTGTAAGATTATATGTTGCCATAATTGTTGCTTCAGGCTTCTCACATTTAGTCAAGAAAGTATCTAAATTGTTCCAAAAGGTATCAGCGTTTAGTCCATCCCTCATGTATTCAGCTTTTTCTGCCCAAGCCTCTATACTCGTGAACAATGAAAAGTTCCACACCAAATCATTTTCAGTAATATACTTTACCTTATCTACAAACTCATCAAATCTATCTTGTGGTGCACATAGATTACTATTTATGGAAATTTCAATCATAGGATTTACACTTGGATTTTCAATAATATAGTCTAAAACTTTAAATGTATCTTTAGACAATAAAGGTTCCCCACCTGTAATTCTAAATGTGTGAAGTTTAGGAAATAAATCAGGCCACCATTTCCAAAATGCATCAACATAAGGATTTGGTTTGTTAAATGCTATTGGATAACTATTTTCTCTATCCATCCACTCAGTATTATTGAACATTCCACTTGTGGGATAAGGGCCCTTACTTTTAATTTCAGATTGCCAACGAGATGAACTTTTCACATCACAATAACCACATGCTAAATTACATTGATTACTAAATGAAATTTCCACATAGGATGGTTGAACATCAGCTGACGGATCTGATTTTTTAATTCTATCGAAGTATGGAAATGCCCAAGCCTCACCACTTTTTAAATGCCTGTCACTAAATGAATCAGGATTAGCATCTTCTACATTCCAACAATAATCACATTCTTTAGGACGACCACCTGCCAACATTGTTTTTCTTTGAAGTTTTTTATATTCTGTATTGTGGAGTGCAGATGGATTCTTAGCAACTTCTTCTCTTGGAACTATATGTGGTCGGGGATGGTGACAACTATGAGTCTGACCTGTTTGTAAGAGAATACTAACTTGATTCCATTTTGCCAAACAAAAACCTTTACCGACATCATCTAATTCTCTTTTTAAGATTTTCATGTTTTCCAATCCATTGATGGAAATCATATCCCAAAATCCTTGTTCGTCCCCTGTCTTCTCCTCATCTTTAATATTTTCTTCATAGAATTCAAGATTCATTCTATGTTTTAATTCTTCTTTAGGATTACGAATTAAATATTCATCTTTCATTCGTTTTATTTCACGACCAATATAATCAGTATTATATTTTTCACATTCCATTAATATTAATCTTGCATCTAACTCATCTTTGGGAGTTTTCATTTCAAATCCATACTTTCTCCAAAAATCTATACCCGATTGTATGAATGTACTATTTTTAATTTCACATTGTTCTAAATCTTCACGAAATTGTAATTGTTCATAAAGGTCTTGGTGCTCATCATCTTTAAATATTTGCTGTGGATAGTGTATAAGATTTTGTTCTACCCATTCTGTTGTGTGCTTCTCACATTCTGATAAAATAATTCTCTTATATAATTCTATTTCAGGAGTAACTTTACCCATATACTTCTTAATTTGATTCAATATAAATGGTGTATTAAACTTCTCACATTCTTCAAGTTTAATTCTAAAAACTATTTCTTCTCGTAAATCTTTAGGTTCATAATTCCCAATTCTTTTGGCAACATATTCATTCGTGTGCATTCCACAATCAGCAAGATTTTGTCTTACTTTCAATTCCTCTTGTGCACTTTTACATTTATAATCATATATTCTATTTTCTATAAAATCTGTTATGAAGTTCTTTTCTATCTCCTCAAACATAATTCTTGATTGAGTTTCATCATCCATGTCCTTTAGTTTATAGTCACTAATACGAGATTGAACATATTCATTTGAATGATGTGCATGATCTAATAATTTTTCAATTAACCATATTTTTTCAGATGACCTTTCTATACCAAATTCTTTTATCCTATCTTGAAAGAGTTCATTAGTTCTATCACCGAATAAAATTTCCATATCTTTGAATCTTCTATCTATTTCATCAAAAACCCACTCGGAATTTCTTGGTTCATCCCAATGGTCGTAAGCCTTTTTTATTTGCTTTAATTCTTCTTTTGTAAGTTTATTAATCATCTTTTCTCAATATAGTTAGACCCGTAGAAGATAATTTATTTGATTTATCTTTATGGTCAAAGAGGTTAAATAACTGCCATTCTATTGGAAGTTCTTTTATAAATTCCGATGGCCCATAACAAGTATCATGAGGTTCTCCATCATAGGTTTCAAAATTATCCCAATATCTTTTGTCGGTGTCGTGAATACTAATTATTCCATTTTTATTCATTATCGTTGAGTATAACTCGAAGTCATTCTTAACTCCTTCGTAAGTATGGTCAGCATCAATATGGAGATAATCAATTTTTATATCTCTTTTAACAAAGAATTTATAGAACGCATCTTCTGTGGTAGTGTTTAAAAATTTTGGATTAAACTTCTCTCTTAAAAAACTATCACTATCATTCCAATCTACATTACCATTAAAACCATTAGTTGCATCAACTACAAAAACCTCACCACTTTCTATTGTATTTGTCTCTTGTAATTCCCATATACAATCTTGCATCAATCTCGGTACATATCCACCACCACTACCAAGACAAACACAAGTCTCGGCCTTTAAAAAGTATGGAATAGAGTAATAAAAGATACCAGCACCCATATGTAAATCATTAGCACCATGTGTCCAACGATATGATACTGAACCTGAATCTTCATTTCTTGTTATTGAATCGTATAACCAACCACGATTTAGTATTGACATTTAAAACCTATAATATTCCTTAAATAAGTATCAAGCAGGATCCGAATCTGTTCCTTTATTATGCACTAACACACCACCTGCAAAATATACATCCAATGGTTCCACATCAAATTGTATAACTTCAACTTCACCACTTATAAATTCAATAGTTTCTATTGGTTTTATTCCACCAATAAAAGTATATAACTTACTACCAACTTCTAACTCATTTGCTCGTTTCCATCTCCACAATCCATCTTGGAAAACCCAAAACTCGTGAGCCTTCGTAACATTAATTTCACCCTTATTTATATTATAATAACCCTCTTCATAATCATAAAATAATGATTCTATTTTTGCTGTAGCTTTATGTTTTTTAAATAAATCTTCCAACTCATCATCTGACATTGACCGTAATGTATAAGGCATCCACTCATCTCTACCTAAATCTTCATCTGGTAATCCTGGTAAGTCAATACTAAGAAGTTCATCTCCAACATTAAGATTCTCAATATATTCAGATGTTCCGTCACCCATCTGTATTAAAGTACCTGGTAAAAAACAAGCACTGGCCAATCCACCATAAGTATCTTGTATTTCAACAGCCTTAGTTACACTTGTGTTATATCTTGTAGCGTGGTCATTAAACCCATCAGATTGTCCGTCATCATGGTATTTACCATTAATGGTTACCTCTTGGTCTGAAAAATTGGCACCTTCCCATCTTCTAAGATATATAGCATCCAATAAAACACCCTTTGAGTGTGAGACTTGAGTAAATGTCAATTGTAAATTCTGACTGACCCCCGATGAACCACTTGTATAAAAATCGTGTCTAAATTTATGCCATTGACTATTTCCTGCTATTCCACGATAAGTAAGTTGATGATAAGAACCACTAATCTGAATGTCTATGTTATCAATACCTGGATTTGATGATGATGCATGAGCTACTATTTCATAAGTAGAGTTACCCTTTACCGTAGTGGTCTGTCTAATGGAACCATCTTGTGATTTAAATTTAACCATATAAGGATTGGAACCACTTGGTGCTTTAGTAAATGCTAAATCACCACTAACATCAAGTAATTGAATAACATTTGTATCACTTTCAGTCCAATGTGTCAAGTTACTTGTATTTTCCCAATTACCGAAATCACCATCTTGTACTCTATTTGTTTCAAATGATTTAGATATAAAACCAGTATTGGCTGCTTCTGCTATTGTTCCTGCGTTAAATTGTGCCGTATAGTCTTGACTTGATACAGGTGCAAATAAACTACCATTGGTGGTTCCCCATGTGAAGTTTTGATGTCGTGTTCTAACACGAGAATCAAATAAACTATTATTATCAGTAAATCCCATCGTATAAGTTTCATTTGTTTGTTCATCAACATACTGATATCCACTAAGTGAGTTATCAACAGAACCAATGTAAAAATCACTTAGTGATGTTTTACCTGTTCCACTATCTCGACCAGCATCATTTAAACTTGTCTTAGAAGTATAATCAGAATTTCCTACGGCGGTTGCCCTACCGAGTTTTCCTAATGATAATTTCGTTCCATCTGGTGGTGTTGCCAAAAAAGTTCTCCATAAAAAAACGACTATAAAAAAAGATACGCCCAAAAAAGACGACTATGTCTAATACGCGTGCGTCAAATATAAATATCAAGTGTTATAAATTTCTAAGTATTTGTCCGTCCATTCTTTTCTATTATCATATCGTCTTAAATAATCCCTAAATCCCTCTAAATAAATTTGTCGTTCTTGTTGAGATATATTAGATATGTTTTTAACTTGCTCATCAAACTCTTTCTTGTTGAAAGCTCTAAATGGATATTGATAATCCTTACACCAATCCTTTTGTAATATAGGTAGTTTACCATAATCAAATGCTTGAAATATTGAATATCCAAAGGGTTCATTTAGATGACATGAGTGTGAGATACCAAAGTTCCGGCGATAAAATCTATCCAATCCTTCATAACGAAACTGAAATAATTTTGTCTTATCTAACTTAACACCAATATTCTTTCTCCACCAATTCCAATCCTTTATGTCGGTGAATGCTTCACTTTCAATACCTTCTAAGAAGTGAGGTGACTTCCTTGTTTCACATCTAGCTGCATACCCTACGACATTACTATCGTTACAATCTAAGTTGTGTTGGAATTCATAGTAATTGGGGATATCTATGACATCCACTTTATCATGTATGGGAGTTTTATTCAAACCTATCCATATTACTTTATCAGCCCATTGAGTAACTTGATGTTCCCATTTGGTTTCAGCACTATAATGTTTTAGTTTAGGTAGGTTTAATTGGAAAGATGACAGCATAGATAATTCTATACAAACATGAATCACCACACTTGAAATTTTATCTCTATTCTCAAATATAACTCTATGAGGTGTGTAGTATCCATGTAGGATATGTATTCTTCTTGCTTTCTTTAGTTGATTTTCAAATTCACGAGGATCATATCCCTGCCACACAACCTCTATAGGTGAATCATAGTTTACCTTTATGTTTTCAGGTCTCCTACGATGAATCAATAACTTACTTGGATGGTCTAAGTGAGGTGCTACCTCTTTTAACCAATTATTAACCCAAACATCACTGCCACCATAGACCATACTACCACCACCTGTAGCGTAGTATACATCATAGCTCATTTATTACAACGAACCTGATACTTCTATATGATATCTATTTTGATATGTGGAATGGGTTACAACTTGCTGAACAAAATCGTCCTTACTAGCAGATATTGCCGCTACAGAGGTGTCATCCATTAGTATTGGAACCCATTTACTTTTTAATCTTTTATAGCATTGATTTATTTTACCAATCACCATATTGTCCGCCCATAATTGAGCTGGATTATTTGGGTTATTCTCATCGTACAAATCGTTTTTTAATAATAACATATCGGTATCCGATATTGATTGTGATATAATTGTTGCCATTTTAACTCCTTTATTATCCTAACATATAACCACAGAAAAATGATGTTACAGTACTGCTACTACCTGCATCTGTGTCTGCAGTACCACTACCTTTTGGTTTTAATTTTATTTGAGCGGTATCACCTGCATCCATATCTGCTATCACACTAAATGTCATAGTCATTAATTCAGTTGCATTACCTGGTACCATCTTAACATAGGTTCGATTACTTGTGACTATTTTTATAACATAATGAATGGAACTGACTAAACTACCTGCTTGAAATTGTATTGCACAAGCTAAATGAAAAGCACCAGTTCTTGAAGCCGTAAAGGTATTTGATGAAAAATTACTACCTTGATCAATTATTTCAGTGCCCCACACAATGACCGTATCTGTATCATCTGTGTAGTTATTCACATCAGTTGAAGGACGAACTAAGAAAAAATCTTGATTGGAAAGTGAGACACCACCCGAACCCATTTCCAAGACTTTATTACCACCCGCATATCCTTTTATGAGATTACCAGTACCGAAATCCATATATGTATCTAAAATATCCTTCCCACCCATTTTTGGTGCCTGTAATCTTGTAGTTGCTTCAAGTATTCCTCTCATAGTAACTGTATTACCAGGTGCCCTTGAGTATATATCTGATATTACTACTTGCTCAGTTTCTAATGCTGCAGTATATGGTGCCCGTCTCATTCTCATTTCCGTTATGATGAACCCATCCAATGAACCACCACCACCACTATAATTAGCATTATATTCACTACCACCTTGATAAGTAGTCACTCCACTTGTCGTGAATCCCCCAACTTGTAGTTTAATTTTTATACTATTGATTATGGTATATGCTTCTCCTTGTTGTACACTACCTATACGAGTAACCAATCCTGCCTTACTCACCATTGGAATATTAACAACTTTCCAATCTGCTACTCCATTACCTATCCAACCATCTGAATATAATATAGAATCATCTGATGCATCCAGTATCCAAATTTGATAGGCGTTATAAAAACCACCAAAGTTTCCAGAATCTCTTGTTGCAAACTCAAGAAAACACTCGAATATATCAGTTTGGGTTAATGGGATACTGATTGCGTCACTTGTTATTACACAATAAGTCTTACTGGCTTCAGCCAAATCCACACCCATTTTTGCACAACCTTTGTATCCACCAAGTGAGTTTCCATAATGATTATGATAAATATTGGCATCGTATAATGTCAGCCAAGACCTTGTTCCCTCAGTATATAACTTACCTTCGGCTGCAGCAATAGACTTGAAAAACGCGATAGGTGGATCTCCTTTAGCATAAGCTGTATCGTCATTTTCGGTTAATAGCATTTGTGCTACAGTATAACCAGTAATTCCGTCACCATTAGCAAATTTTATATTTACATCTGAGGCATTTCCACTATTTACGGTTGCAGTCCAACCCCAAGAGGAATTAGATAATTGATCAAGGGTAGAGGCTATTGCGGCTGTTCCACCACCACCTACGGTTGTGGTTTCGTTAACCCAAGTCTCTACGACCTTATGTCCATCGTTTGTTCCAACCGCGTTTGCATTAGGAACCAAAGAACCCATGACATTTACATCTTGAAATGTACCCCTTCCTGCATTTAAATCACCACTCATGGTTACATTACCAGCTGTAGATAACTTGAAGTTGTCTGAACCTATTGAAAAATTACCACCTTCAAATCGAATAAATTTGGTTGAACTTGCAGCTGCTAAAAAATCACCAGTACCATCCATGTAGACACCAGCATTCGTTCCTGCAGCACTTGTGTTTAATGTTCCACCAAATGCTATGTATCCACTATTGGTATCGGCATCTAATTTAAAGGTACTACCCAATGTTATCTCATTACTACCTATTGTAAATCCACCAATAGTACCATCATCAGCAGTTACCTTTTTAACTATTATATCACCATCAGGTTTTATATGAAACTTAGAAGAACTTATTTCAAGTGCACCATTACTACCACTAATAAATGCCTCAGTTGTTAATGAACCCGATGCACCTAATATAAATTCTTTTGTATTAAGTTCTAATTTACCGGCAGTAGTATCTAATTTGAAAGCAGGTTGGATATCCTCAATATTATATTCGTCCCATGCTGAATTAAATAATAATAATGACTTATCTGCACTTATTACCTTGTTATACCATCGTGTGTCGTCTATCCATCCATCAAATCCTAAAGTAAATGTTCCAGATGTGATTGATGTGGAAGAAGAAGTATTATCATTAATTATTCTTAGTGCAATTCCTACTGCACCTATATTTGTATCGTTATTTGTAAAGTTAGGACCAATACCATTGGCTGTTTGAATATTACTTGCCAAAGAAACACTGGCATTAGTGTATGTTCCAGTTGGAAACTCTCTTAAATGTATTTGAAGTGTATCAGTAGTTTGTGCATCCCAAGTAGCACATACATGATACCATGTACTAGCACTTATTGAAAGAGAAGTAAGACTTTGATCATTTGCACCACCACTACCAATATAGACAGCTGCATAAATAGCATTACTCATTATATAAAGATTAAATCCATTACTTGTTGATCCTGCAACATAAAGAAGTTGTTTAGTTGCACTTGAAACGCTACTTGCCTTAAACCACATTGATACGCCACCTGCGGCCTGATAGTCACCGGTATAAGTATTATAACTTCTAAAATGAGCACCACCGGCCAGTCTAATAGCAGCATCACCTATTATAAAATCTTGACCTGCACCGGCTGCATTTATATGTTCTATCGTATCACCAGCCTGTTTTTTAGCAGTTAGATTATATGAATCATCCCAATCTTCAAAATTATCTCCATCATTATAACTCATCTCTTCAAAGACATCAAAATCCCAATGTGCAAAAAGTCCATCACCACTCTGAACATCTTTAGCTCTTACTGCATTTGTACTTAATGCGGATGTATATGAACTTGTTGGAGTTGTTTTCATTACAGTAAATCCAGCAGTTATACTTCCATCTTCTTTTAAAAAGAAATTAGATGAACTTATTTGTATGTTACCACTTGAACCACTTATGTATGATCCATTATGTCCTAAACTTCCTGATGTTCCCATTATAAATGAAGAAGCGGACACAATAAGATTACTTCCGTCAAATTCTAACTTTTCTCCGAATGCCTTTCCAGCTCTAAAATGACCACTACCATTCATGTAAATACCATCACCAGTATTTAATGCTGTAGCTGCACCTAATTTTATCTCACCATTATTACTATCGGAGTCTAATATTAATGTTGAACCAGCTTTTATCTCATCCGCATCAATCTCAAATCCACCTATCAAACCAGCATTTGCTTTTACTGTACCTGACATTTCTAATCCAGCCGCAGAAGCAGAAAGTGCTGTAATCGTATCAGATGTTTTTATCTCCAAAGCATCAGCTGTAATTTTTACATGATTACCACTTGTAGGACCTATTGTTGTGATTGCTCCAAAGGAAGCAGTTACCTCTGTACCTCTTCTTAAATCAACGGAATCAGAGTCAATAAATACATTATTATTTGTTCCACTTGTCAATCCAATGGTTGCCGTACTACTAAATGAACTTATAACATTAGAATCACTATTGAGAATATCAACTCCCGTAGAAGTCAATCTTACAGATGCCGCCATAGATGCAGAAGATGCTGCCAATGAACCAGTAATTCCTGCAATTTGATCTGAACCACTTACGGTACCATCAGGCATATCACTTGCCGATATTGTTATGGAACCGTTGAATGTCGCGTTACCACTTGAATCCAATGTAATACCACTACCAGCACTTCCAAGTTGCATAGAACCATCTCGTTTCAAGTGGAATCTACTCGAACTTATTTCTAAGAAACTATTACTACCACTCACAAAACTTTGATTTAAATCACCGAGTAAGAATGTAGGTGCCTCTAACTTTATCATAGAACCCGATAGGAAGGCTACTTCACTCATTAATCCAAAACCTGTAAATCCTAACGGAACATTTCTACTACCAGCAACTCCACTTAAATCTCCAAGTCTTGTTTTTAACTCAACATCATAAAGACCTGCCCCTGTCCTTTCAACGATATCCATATAAGGTGTGGTATGGTCATTTGGATTTGCATTTAATCTTATATATCCAGTTCCTTGTTTACCAGTAGATACAATTACTTGAGAACCACTATATCCTTGTGCGGTAGCAGGTGTATCACCAAGAGAACCAGTTACTCCAGTAGTTCCACCACCATAACCTCTCTGTACATATAAAAATCCTGATAAATCTGTATCATCACCAGGAGGACCTGCCCTCGAAGCACTTTCAATCAACATATACTCAGTTGCAAATCCGGTACTACTTACTTTTTTAGCAGTAATAATTTCACCTACAGCAAATCCAGTTGAATTGACAACTGACATAGTTCTTTGAGTATTAGAGTGGTTACCATCAGGTGAATAAACTGAAGCAGTAAGAGTTGTAGAATTGGCTACATACAACTGACCACCAACTGCATTAACACTTTCTTTTTCAAAAGTAGCAGTCGATAATGTACCACGAATTTTGGCGTTTTCTACCTCTAAGAAACCACCACTTGCTGCAGTTAGTATGAACCCACTACCAGCAGTATTGCTTTGATATCCTCTTGACCTTATAGTTCCATTTTTTTCTAAAATTAAATCTCCACCTTCGAGTGTCTCTTGGCCAATAGTCCAACCTGCAATTTCGTTTCGTGTTGGTGATAATTCTAATATTCTATTTCCTGCGGTATTCCAACCTTTAATACCAAATACATCATCAGTAAGCTGTCCTATCGCCAACATTACATTATCTCTGTCATTATCACCTACATTATTCTTACCCGCTCCTGAGTCTCCATGAAATGTTATTAATTGATAATGACTATCTATACTAATACCAAATTTATCTGCAGTAGAAGTTGTCCAACTTGCTAATCTTTTATTATTAAATGTCCAACCTGCTATTTGATTTGTATCTCCTAATCTAAATATTTCGTTTCCACTATTCGATCCTATAATACCCCAATCATCTCCAGCGGTGTGATATAATCGTATCTTATTACTAGCATCTTCCTTGATATCAATAAATGGAGTTGAGGGATCTGATGTAATTACGATACCCTTCCCACTCGCATTAACATCTGAAATTGAATTTGTAGTAATATCCCATCCTGCTATTGATGCCGAAGTAAATTTTGCAAAACCATCAGATGTTATACTTGAACTTGCATTAAGAACCGTTGATGATACACCACCAATTAAAGCAGGTGTAGTAATTTGGTCAACTGATAGATTACCTTGTACGGTTAATTGATTATCAACAAATTGTAAGAATTGTCCACCACCTTTATCACCTAACAATATTGCACTTGCAGTAACATCACCTGTAGGTGTTAAATGAAAATCAGAAGAACTTATTTCTACATTTCCATTAGAACCACTTACATATTGTTCAGGTTGACCACTACCCGATGTACCTACAAAAAATGTATTGGTAACGATTTCTAATATGGAAGGATCACTTCGATATCTAAAATAACTTCCTGTACTTCCAAATAATTCTAAACCAACACCTCTATACTCATCACCACTATTTGGAAATACCGAACCACTAAAAAACATAAATCCACTTGAACCACTATGTGGATATACAGAGGCACTTACAAATCCATCATACCCAATACTTCTGATTAATCCTGAACTAACACCAGCCATCTCAATACCACCACCTATAGCACTTCCAACAAATACGGAACCACTTAATAGGTTATCACCACCAGCTATATAATTGTTTCCACCTGCAAAAGATGATGCACTTGCAAATGTTATCGTTTCGGCAACATTGTTGTTTACATCATAAAATTCTGCTATAAATTCATAATTATCAGGTCGTTCTGATGTTAATTCGGGCACAGGTGCTATTACTTGTATCCAATTCGGAGAAAATCCGGTAGATGATGCAGGTTTAATACTTACATCAGCTATTTCAAAATTACCACTAAATACAACAAATTTTAAAACACCATAACCATCAAATGTAGGTTGAAATATTTCAGTTACATTTCCAAAATCTTCTTTTATACCTGCATCAACTTCTAAAAATGCAGGAGTTCCACTTGTAGTTTCTAACTGAAAACCTAATTCATCACCTAAATTATGATTAGGTGTAAAGGCGGAACCTGATATAAATATACCCAATCTACCTTGCTGTTTAGTATCTCCAGTTATATTCTTTTTTGGCCCCTTAGTACCCAACAAATTAAATGAAATTTCATATTCAGTTTCATCATTAAAAGTCATCGCATAAAGGGATTTTAAATTATATTCTAATTTGTCATTATATTCTGCATTAGATCCAGAGAGAACTAATGCGTTCATAAGGTTAGCAGATGATACATTTGCTGTAGAATTAACACTATTTTCCCAATAGGTATTTATTGTTGCTTGTTCTAAGAAGAATCCTATTGACTGATTTCCTGCCCCAAATACATTAAATAATAATTCAGGTGATTCTATCTGTTGGTCTGAAATTGTTTCAAAGTCACCAAATGCATCTTGATTACGGGCGTAAACTTTTACTCTATCTATATCACCACTAAAAGTTCTCAATCTTGATAATCTAATATCGGCATAAGACCTAAAATTTACAGTAGAAATAGACTGAGTTGGTATTGCCTGAAATTGTATTGTATAATTATTGGATTCTGCTAAAGGAACAATTACTTGTGCTTGAGGATCACTTGAATCAAACCTCGTATCGGTGATAACAAATGGTTTCTCTGGTACAAGAGTTGTGGCATTTTTTACATCTTCTATTGGCGTCGTAAATACATCAGGAGTAGTATGATATGATTCTACTTGAAAACTACCACCAATAGAAGCGGAAATTATTCTCAATGTACCATCAACCATTCGTGAATCAAAATCTGCACCAGTTACTTTGGTAATTGTATATCTATCTGCTTCAGGTGAAGACCTTCTTACTCTTCGTCTACCCTTTCTAATAAAAGAGTTATTACCACCACCACCAAATAATTTAGTTCTTAAACTTTTCTTTTTTCGTTTTAAAAATTTTGCGGGTTCTTCTTCGGTTTCTATATTAGTAGGTGTGCCAGAATCTTCAGGTATAGGTGCACCAGTAAGAGTTCCAGTAACCATTATTGATCCTGTTGGAACAGATGTACTTATATATGGTTTTACAATTTCTGTGACATGAATTTTTGGTTGTTTATAAAATAAAATAGGTTGAGTATTTACTCCTGCACCACTTATATAAACTTTTCTTGTATATCTTACATTGTATGAGTCTCTGAATTCCGCAGGAACATTAGTTTCCGATGGATTTAATTCACCGACAACGGTTAATGTACAATCACCAAATAAATCGTTATCCTCATATATTTCAATTGATACTCTTCTTGATGTACCTTCGAGATAATTAGCAACAGGTTCCGTATAGATTACTGCTCCTGAATCGTCATTTGTTATCTCAAATTTTACTTCTGTACCTAATTTGAGAAGATGAGAACCACCAATCAAAAATGAACTTTTTCCTTGTGTTAAGACTTCAGGAAATTCTGTAATATTAAAATATCGTGATATTACAGCATCATCTTCAATTAGTACATCTATTCTTGATAAGTTTTGAGGTTTATTATATCTTCTTGGGACACTCATATTTATAAATATAAGAAATTAATATTATTTATATTTATTGTCGGTATAAAGTATGGAGAGTATCGGTATGAAAAAGGAAAAAGTATCTTTTACCGTAGATAGAGATTTGTATCTATGGTTTAGAACTCATGTTAAGGACGAGAGAACCAGTATGAGTGCACTTGTAAACAAGTATATAATGGAATTAAAGGTTAGTAAAGAAAACAAACCTAAAAATATTCTAAAAACTAATCAAAATTAATTTGACTAAAATTCTTTTCCTTTTTAATTTCTAACAAGGAATCTACTGTATCTCTCATAGATTCTATATGAGATACAATAAATGCAAATTGGAATTGAGATTTAAGATATTGAAATAACATATAAACAGAATTAAGATTATCAGAATCCATATTTCCAAAACCCTCATCAATAGCTAAAAAGTTTGGTCTTGGTAGATTACACACATTAATCAACCCAACACGAATGGCAAGAGAACTAATAAATCGTTCCATACCACTTGATAACTCTAATGGCCAGATGTTATCCTC
>MDTG01427657.1_pt1 | contig 16508 bp, 2 predicted proteins | sample 811421 | NCBI WGS metagenome assembly MDTG01 (sample SAMN05326645, study PRJNA326480) | marine metagenome | isolation source: seawater | place: Pacific Ocean: South East | collected 2011
CACACGATAAAAATTATCATCCTTATCGAAATCGTCAAAAAATGGGTTTATATTTAAATTCGTTTTTTGTGGCATTTTTTAAAATTCCAGAATAATTTTAATGTCTTCTTTTTGTCTAGAGTTTCTACTAATTAGAGCTCGATTGTCAATGTACAATAAATCACCTGACCCTTTATTTATCTCAGCAGAAGCAAGACCACTTGTGAATGAAACACCTAATGCAACTCTATTATTACTTGTGTCAGTAGCAATACCAAGATTAAATGTTGTATCGATTGTTGCACTACCTCCAGTAAAAGATACTGGTTGAGTCGTTGCTTCAAAATTAAACTTTGTTCCTGAATTAGTAATACCTAAAGCATCAGTTTGATCATTTTTATTTCCAAAGTACAATGATCTATCTTGGAAATATTTCAAGATGTTTGTGTCGGCATCATATGAAGCGATATAACCAAATGCAGTTGTTCCGGTTCCTGTGGTTTGCTGAACTATACCTCCTATAGTTGGTGTTCCGGTTGGTGCAGTTCCAAATTTTAATGCTTTTAATGATGAAAAAGTACTTCCAGTATATACTGAGGTTGTACCAAAAGAAGTTGGATTTTTAACTAATGAAATTTGTGCAAATTTAGCATCAATAGGAAAATCTTTTGTTGAATCATCAAATCTTGCGTAAATAAGAACACGATCTGCTCCTAATTCTTTATAAAGATCAAATCCATGACCTCTTGATGGTGGTATAATTGGAATTAATTTAGCAGGAGTATTTCCGGGAACTGCACCAGCATTTATAGAACCTAAGTCTACAATTCCGTAACTATAACCCTTTCCACCATTTGACACGGTTGTTTTTACTATTTTAGTTCCAGAAATTTCAACAACCACTTTACCACCAGTTCCATCACCTAAAATATCAAATTCACCACCAGTACCAGTATAATTATTTCCCTGATCAGCAATATAAACTGTTTTAATTTGATTATTGTTTATATCAGAGTCACCATTTTCACGAACCGCTTGTATTTGAGCGTCTGTGCTCGTAGGCCAATTATTGGGTAGAGCAATAAAATCAGTAGAGTCAAACTTAATAATATCACTTGGATTTACTGTAAATAAGTACTTCCAGACATATCCATCTTGACTTTCTCCTGCCTTTGATGGTTCTAAGTCAGTAAAAGTTGGTTCGTCTTCAGATGCGTTTCCTGTGGTATTAATTCCTGATGATCCATTCTCAATGCAAATATAAACATTAAAATTACTATTCATTACAAAATAGTTTGCAGCATATAAACGTGGTGCTCCTGTATTTGGAGCTACATTTGATGTACTGTAATCATGTCTGTACATATCATACTTTACACCCTTAGTCCAATCTATTCTACGTGCTAATCTTCTAACATTTGCTTCTGTAACTCTTTTACCAAAAGTTGTAGTGTCTCCAATATGATCTATCTCCGAAAAACTATCTTGGGGATTTGGAGTGGCAGTATCCCAATTATTAGCCCTACCAAAACCAACAGCAGCAGATGCTGGATTAGGAAGGCCTACTGAAACATAAAAAGAATTAGTTGTCGAAGAAACACCTGAGACAAAATTACTTGCGTTTAATATTCTGAACTGATCTGTAACAATTGCTGGCATTATTATATTGTTTTTTCTATATTTATACAGGAAATGGTCATGGTGTGTGAGACCTCTTAATTGCACCACCATCACGGATACCAAAACCCCTTCTTTGAATGGTTGGGAAAGTTGAAATTCCGACTCCAGTTGTAAGTCCAACAGTGTTTCCTGTTACTCCGATTGCGACAGGATTATCTCTGATAACGTTACCAGCAGATGCTCCTGATAAGTATCCGAAGGAGAATTTACCTTTGTGGAATTTACCAACTCTTATTGTTCCAGCCATACCAACGTGTGATGTACACTGATAGTGGAATGTAGTGTGTCCAACTCCTGTAGTGTTGAATACCACAGTTCCGTTGGAAGCACCATTGTTTGTTACACCATCACTTACACCTAAAGCAGCACCACCAGATATTCTTGATATTTGGAATGGATGAGCACCCATACCATTCACAAAACTAACTGTATCACCATCTTCAACGTATATTATAGGATCTTGTGTAGATGATAGTGCTCGCCCTAAACTAAATTCACCTCTATCAGATCCAGTGAATGTGTAATGATCTGTACCACTAGCACCAAGAGTAAGACTGAATGATCGTCCATAGTTTGCCATATCAATAGAATTACCTATACCTACAGTTCCCACATTAAAGTTTGAATGAACTGCAACTTGAATCTCAGCATTATTTGAATTACTTGTAATTGATTTGACCATGTAAACATTATCTACAAATGTTCTACCAATCGCAATTGGTTCTCCATCAACACCACTGTTATTCAAACTAGTAACTCCATGTCCTACTGAAGTTTCAGAGATATAAAGTGGAACTGTTGCGACCAAATCTGTAAATGCCTGACCAGCTGGTGCTTGTAATCCAAAATTAAGAATCATAGTACTACCAGACTTAGATGTTGAGATTCCTGTAACTATTCCAGAGAATCCCTTAACAACTTCTATATCTGTTATAATTTCTGTAGGTGGTTCTTGTGCTGATACAATAACACGAGGAACGATTGATGTTGAATACCCTGCACCACCACTATTAACAGTTACAGATGTAATAACTCCATTTGTAATATTTGCAGTAGCAACTGCAGTAGAACCAATACCAGTTGCGATTGGTGATACTTTAACAGGGACAGGAGGTCTTGCAATATGAACAGATGTAGTCGCTCCAACGTATCCACTACCACCACTTACTATTGATATTGCAGATATGGTTCCAGTATTTGATATTGTCGCTGTTAATTCCGCAGGAACTTGATTTGTATCATTGACAATGATTGCATCAAAATTAATTGAACTAACTTGAGCATCTTCATCTTTTTCATATTCAAAGAAATCAGCATCATCAACATAAATTCTAGTAGTATTTCCTACACCAATATCTCCAATAATTTTCGCGGTTGGGTAAATTAAAGGTTCAATCGAATCCCTTGATTTTGAAACAACAATACCATTGACAACTTTATCTTCTTTTTGTTTTATCCATGTTATAGGTTTATTTGTTGCAGAATCATTAATACCAACTCCAGTATAGATTTCAGTCTCAAATGTATCGGTAGTTGTAATACCAGATACTGTTCTGTTTCTCTGTTTTAAATCTTGTATAAATCTGGTATTTGCATTTGTTAAAGAACTAGTATCATCATTGGCCTGTAACTGAACCACATCTCCAGTTTTAATAGTGGCGACTGTATCAACCACTGCGATATCTTCAGCAGAAGTTCCTTTATAAAAGAATATTGCAATATTATCATTTACTTCAGGTGCTGTTGTAAATTCAAAAGTTGTTCCACCATCAAATACATATGCTTCTTCTGGTTCTTGTAAAACATTATTGATATAGATTGCTAACAAATTACTCATCTTAATTAATTGAGAATCAGTTCCTGATCCTATATCAAAACTTAATAATTCACCATTAACTCTTAATGGGAATCTTGTTCTTTCACCATCTTGTAAAGTTGTTATAGGATCAATATAATCAAACTCACCAAATTCCCATGATGTGAATTTATCATTATAAATTTCAGTTACTTCTAATGTAAAGTCATCTAATGTTGCTCCTAATGCAGTAACAAGTCCAACTGGTTTAAATTTATCTCCACGTTTAAATGAATGACCTTCTCTTGCAATATCAAATGATGTAATCTCAAATAAAGTTGATCCAATACCAACTGTTGAACTTGCACCAACATTTAAGGTAACTAGAAGATTAGATCCTGTTGTTGTTCCGGATACACCGTTTCTTGATACACCAACAACTTCCATATTTGCATAATTTGGTTGTGGGAATTCAAATTTTGGATTTACATAATTTGTTCCACCTGCACCTATGTTTACATCCAGTGTTCCACCAGCACCAACCTGTGCATTTACACTTGCACCATTTCCTGCACCACCACCATATCCAACAAAGAATGTAATAGTATCATCTGTTTTTGCTGTAATTATAGTTGCAATACCTGCAATAGGATCTCCATTTGGATTACTTGTCGCAGAAACAGATCTTGGATATGCATGATTTGACTGGAAGTCATCTCTTGAGCATGATAGTACAAGTCCACCAGTATCAATACCAACAAAGTTACCAACACTCAATCCATGACTAGCAATGGTTAAAGTTAATAATCCTGTATGTGAAATATAATCTGCATTTGTGGCTGTTTTTTGAGTTCCAGCAAATATATTATTACCTGTTCCATTTGTTCTAATTGATCCAACACCAGAACTTACAAATTTATGTTCATATGCTAAATCAGTCACACCGATAGCAACTGTGCCTCCAACTGGTCGATATCCAGATCCGAATGATAGTGTTCCAGCTGGTCTTGAAGGAGAAACTGATTGATTATATACTGTTGATCCAATACCAACACCAGTAATAGTACCAAATTGATTTAATATTCCAGTAACAGCAGCACCAACAAGTGGAGCAACTCCTAATCCACCTGATGACCCTAATGATACGATTTTTCCTCCCCTTGGAAGTTGGTTTTGATTAACATCACCATCTACAATAATTTGATTACCTGTGACTGCAGATGTTATACCAGTAAATTCAATATTTTGCGCTGAAGCACCGTCAGGAACAAATCGGTAATTATTACCCAAATTATTTTCTGTAGTTGGTTTTTGGAAGATACCATTAATTAAAACTAATGAACTACCTGTTGCAATTCCAATAGCATTTGATCCATTAGATTTCATTCTAAATGTCGCACCAACACCAGTAAATGATGTTGAAAGATCATCAAAAATTCTATTAGTAGTATAAGTTTTTCTGAGATAGGTTCTACCTTGGAAATCAGATCTTGGAAAGTCTAATCCTGATTGATCTTTAGAAAGATTATTAGTTCCTTTCGGTGCATCTGTGAAGAATACTTCCGATCCCACAATATTGAATGATCCTGAATTAACTCTTCCAACAACACCATTATTGTGAGATGCAACCTCTGTACCAAGAACTCCTCTGTCAACACCTAAAATATGATAAGTTCCGATTCCAGTGACTGGGCCAACTGTTGTTGTTCCAAATCCAACAGAGGTAACTTTCATAAATTCATTACCAAATTTTATACTATCCTCTAAGTTAATGTCAGTTGTTGTATTAACACTAAAATTAGTTACTGTAGTTCCAATACCAGAACCTACATTGTAAGTTAAAGTCGCTGTAACAGGCGAAAATGCCATTGGGGATTGGATTATATTGTCTACATTTAAAACAGTCTTCTCAAGTCGTTTAGCCATTGTTAAACGATGTGAATTACCTGCTCCAACAGCCGTAAAGGTCACTGCAGATCCACCACTGGATGTTGCTAATTGGAATGTGCTATTGGTTAATTTCTTTACAAAAACTGATGTTGGTAAATTAGAACCACCAGTCATTTGTAATGTTGTAGCACCGACTCCAGCAAATGTTGATTTTGGAGTATAAACTAACTCTTCATTATTAGAGAAGAAGTGATTTGGTATTGTAAAAACACCTGTACTACGATTTAATTTTGTAGTATCTTCAGGATCAAATCCTTTTTCATAGATTGGTACTCCACCATTCTTAAGAACAAAATTCTTTCGATTTGATCTTGTACCATTTACAGCATTATATTGGAAAACGCTAAGAGATTCTTTTACTCTTCCATAGTCTAAATCAGGTGCATCATTTATTAAATCTAAATCCCTATAAATTGCTTCTGTGTAATGTTGTATATGATGTTTTCCTGTGCCAGAGTCTGGAATAAATTTTAGAACAAAACCATTTGTTGAATTTAAGGTTCCTCTAAATGTACCAATACCTGAAGTTGTTCCAACAGAAACAAAAGGATAATGAATTGTATGCACATCAGTTCCATCATGTACAGCTAAAACTTGGTGTACTGCGTGAGTGGAACTTCCTCCAACAGTTGTTCCAATACCAACTTTTACAATACTCTTAATAGCACTAAATTTATTTGAATCAATGCCAATAACATTTGTAGTTGCAGAAGATTGTATCGATGTGATTCCTGTCTGCAAAATCATAGAAGTTTCACTTCCATCTGGTTGTGCATTATCTTTAAATCTATATGTTCCTATACCAATGGTTCCAAATCCAACAACTTTCGCTCTAACTTGAATATCAGTCACACCAGCTCCCACTGATGATGAATTATCAAAATCTATTGTTAGAATATTATTGTGTATTCTTGATCTAAATGATCCGATAAAGTTTGATGAAAAACCATCTTCAGAAGATGTGTCTGCATAATATTCACTGTAGAAAGAGTCAGTACCGTCATGAGTAGCGTAAATATCAACATGATTTTTTTCATTTGTAGATAAATCTGTTACATCGACTGTTGCATAAAATGCAGATACTGAAGTTGTTGAACCAGATGCTATTGGTTCTGCAGTTGTTCCTACACTTACTACTGTAGATAGTCCAACTAAACTAACTGCTCCTACTGTTGTGGTTCCACTTCTTAAATTTTGAGAATTAAATGAGTTTTTAAAGACTTTAATATCAATATCATCATTATTTGGATCAATTGGTGATATTTCGAGATTTGTACTACCATTAACAGTAGAACCTTCTATATCAACTATTGTTGTTCCAACTGAAACTATACTATTCTTTTCAAAGGTAAAGGTATCATTGTTATCTTTAAAGAGAACAACTTCATCTAATTGAATTGCACTGTTTAAAATATTTCTTGATTGTATTAAAAATCTACCAAAAGTTTCTCCAAAAGGAACTGATATTTTTCCAGTTAAATTTGCATCACTATCTGAAAACTGAGAACTAATATCATCAACTTTTAAAACTCTATTTGTGTTACATTGAACAAATTTAGCAAGTTTCGTATTTTTTAATTGTACGAATTTTGATGACGTAGTTGTAAAACCTAAAATTGTATCAATGTCCTTAGCTAAGTCAAAATTATTGATAGCATCAATTCTTTGATCAGTTATAATATCTGCAGAAATTATTGTTGCATTAGAGATTCCTATGCCAGCTTGTGTGGTTGATGTAATGCCGGTATCTGCAAAGTTTTTTAATCCACTAGTATGAAGTAATCTATTTACGGGATCAATAATCTGATCAAACGTTTGAGGACTTTGAATTGTATATGCTAAATTTTGATAATAATTATTATCTGCAAGAACCATAAAATCTTCACTCAGTCTACCAATTTCATCCTTCCAACCTTTGTTTTGTCTTAAAGAATAGTCAATTGTAAATCTACCTTTATTATTTTTAATACTATTAATAGTAGCAACTGTACCTGAATTTTCTCCACGAATCGTATCACCTACTTCAAATTCATATGACCCTTCAATCTTAATAAACTCATCTGGACGATTATCTAATACTAGAGATCCTGTAGCACTAAATGTTAATGGATTATCATTTATTTGAACTGCTAATTTTTCACCTGTTCTAAATTCTGAGGATTTTTGTGTTGCTATAAACTGTGGATAACTACTGAATTTAATAACTGATGCAAAATTTTGACCTGATGTATCAGCAACACCGGGGTTAGTAGCGGAGGCAGGTAACTTAAATTCAAGTTTTGCTGGATCAGTATTGTTATATGTTACCACTTCAAAGAATTCAAATCCGTTATCTGGAGAATTAAATCCGGTACCAGCACTTCCTTTTGTAATATTTTCAACAAAAACTTGTTCTCCAACAACAAATTGTGGTGTTGCAAAACCATTAATGGGTGTTTTTAAAGTGCATGTAACAATACCAGAATTACTACTTTCAACATTAGTTACTCTATATCCGTTAGTATTATTAATAGTCCTTAAAATCTGTGGTTTAGATGTTAAACCTCTAGGTGATTCTAATAAATCTACACTAGATATTGAGTTTGCAGCTAATTTTACCTGAATAACTCCCTGATCACTAGTTAATTTACCAGTATCAGGATCAACTATTACAAGTTCAGGTGCATCAATATAATTTGATCCACCACTAGAAACTTCAATTTTAGTAATTGAATCAGAGTTTATAAGTGTGACTGTTGGTGATAATCTAGCTTCAGGACGTAGTGTTTTATCAGAGTGGTAATCAAATCCGGGATCGGTAATTCTAACGGTGTTAACGTTATTGATTGTTGATGAAAGGCATAGCACATTAGCACCATCTCCATTCACACTAGTAATACTAGAAACACCGGGTAAATTTTTATATCCAAAGCCACCAGAAGTTAAATTTATTTTACTTACACCACCAGATGTGTTTGTAGATGTTGTATTGTAAGTTATAGTAGACGCTGCACCTGACAAATAAGATCCTTGTTCCGGAACTTCATTGAGAGATATATTAAAACCACCGGTAGTAGCAGCAAAAGCTGTATAACTTCCATTATATTTACTATCAATATATGAAATTTGCGAGGCATTTTTAACATCAGGATCTGATGTACTAATAAATCCTGTTTTTTCTAATGTATAGAATAATTTTTGAGGATTTGAACTATCAAATCTCAATGTAACTGTGGATGTTGTTCCCACACCAACTGTTCCAACCTTTGTTACACCAAAGTTAGTTGTAGATCCTGATGATACAAATTCATTCTTAAAGAGTTTATCAAAATAGAAATTTAGATTATATCCATTCAAAGATGGGTCAGACACATAGAATAGTAAATTGTCATTTCTAACAACTTTTAAATGTGGGTCTACCAATGATAATTCTTGTGTTCCTCCACTATTTGTGGTTATTCCGAGTGTTGTTGGAGGTTCGTTTATGACATCATATCTTGTCTCAGCTAATCTGAAATGGTCATCATCAATTCTATAAACAAAATATGTTCTTTCAGAAGTTAATCCAGTAGCAGGATCACCATTGTAGAATAATTTTTGTCCAGTTTCAAATCCATGATTTATAATATTGATTTCATCTGAATTAACATCAGAATTTGAGAATACTGTTGGATTAATTAATAATTTATCATTTTTTGAATCATATTTGACGACCACAGATGTTGATCCTGCACCAACACCCTTAGTTTCATTTGAAATTAACGTTAAATCTATGGTATCGTTATTTTGAAGACCATGTAATGTAGAACCAGCAGATACAGTTGATATACCTACAGTAGCAGTTATTCTTTCAACTTTACCTTTTACTTGAGGATAGTTTGATTGAATAGAGTATTCAAAATTATCAAAACTACCTGTCTTAAAGAATACTGGTTCGTGGTTTTCTGTTAGAGCGATACCAACAAGATCATCAGAAAACTTTCTAATGTATACTGTTGTAGAAACACCAGAGGATGGTAACGTAATATCAGCACCGACTTGGAATCTATCTCCTATACCAATGGTAAATGCAGTATTAGGTGAAGTTGTTGGCCTTCTAAGTATTACTTCTTGATTATCATCAAATGGATGATTTGGTAAGAAAATAGATTTTGCTGGTATAGAAATAACTTCTGATAGTTCACCAGTAGTGTATGATTTTCCAATTGATACAGTTTTACCAACTGTTACTGCAACACCCACTGCTTCTGCAGGGTTGAAATAAACAATATCATTTTTCTTTGATATAAAATTACCTATATCTGATGTTGCTAACTTTATTGTTTGTGGTATAGTTTGAACTAATCCACCTAGAGTATGGAATTTACTTGTCTCAGCTGCGCCTACAAGACCTCTCTTTACTCTTAAAATACTTCTTTGATCAAAAGTATTCAATACCAATAATTTTTCTGTTCCTATACCAATACTACTTCCTGCAGAGACTGTTGGTGGTATTGTTGCTAAGTATATGTCTGTAACTATACCGGCCGTGCTTGCTTCTCCTAATCCTTTATATAATACTGTGCTCTCTGAACTTACTCCAATTTTATGAGAACCTGTTAATTTAGGAATACTTGTTGTTAATCCTGATATTACAACAACATCGCTTGTATTTAAAGTATGAGTTGTGGAAATAAATCCTGAAACTGTACCATTTCCACCACGAACAAAAACAACATCTCTAAATGTAGTAACACCTACTGTTAAATTACCAATATCTTTACCTTCTACCTTTGATATTAAAGCACTTGCTCCTCCACCATCAGTGTTTGTATTATCAAAATTTAAACTATCTCCAACCTCATAATTGTCACCGCTAGATACAATTTCAAAATCACTAATATTTCCACTTGTTACAGACTCAATAATTGAAGTTTGCTGTTTTATTTCATAGGATTCAATAACAAAATTATAATCTGCATTTTCATCATCAAATTTATATGGTAGAGAATTTCTAGTTAGATTGGATGAATTAAAATCAAAATTATTTTGAGTTAAACTAAAATTATCAGAAATTGGATCTGACCTGTAAGTATCACCAATAAAGTAAGGATAAACTGGACTTTTATTTATTGAAGACACACTTGCAAAATATGCATATACACCTTCAGGAAAATCAGGTGTTTTACAGAATCTACCATTATTTTCATCCAAATCACCATTGTTATTATATGTGTAATCTTCTATAAAAAATCCTGCAGCAAAAGTAGTTGTAGATGGTCTATTAACCACTAATGAGGAATTTAAAGAATAACCTGAATTTAATGTTTTTGATAATGAACTATTATTATCTGCCTCTGAATATCCATATGGGCCATAAATTGGATTACCATCATATGCCCATCCAATTATTGGTGAATGAACTTGTGGTGATGTTACAGTATCACCAAAAGATGTTTGTATTTTACCAGAGTAACCTAGAACAGAATATTGTAAATTTGTTGCAGATTCTCGTAATAAAATTTCATCACCAAATCTTTCTAAGTTATTAACAGTTAAATTTCTAACTGCGGAATCAATAATAAAACCAGATCCATTTGGTGCAACTTTTACTGCAGGTTGAGATGTATATCCTATACCCGGATTTATAACTTTTACTTCTGCAATTTTTCCATTAGTTACAACTGCTCTTAATTTTGCGCCAATTCCAGTTCCTACACCCACAATATCTAAATCTGGAGCAGAAGTATATTCTTTACCACCAAATCTAACATCACAAGAAATAATTTTACCTTCAAAAACTATTGGTTTTACTTCGGCACCACTTCCATTTAAAATCTTTATGTTTGGTTTTTTCTCAAAATTAAGTATATTTGAACCATAGTTTGTTCCAGATTCATATAGATAACCATCTGTTAGAGGGCCACGTATTTTTGGTGTAGCAACTATTGATTCTGTAAGTCCTGCGGATACTGGAGAATAAACTGTATTTACAGAAAGAACCACTGGTTCAAAAAAGAATTCATGATTACTTGAAGTAAATACTTCAGATATTCTTTGGAAATTTCTTCTTAGATAATTTGAATTTGGATCTGTTGCACCAACACCAACGTCAATAAGTCTAAATTTATCATTATCTAATTTTAAAATACGATAACGTGTGGTAATTCCAAGTCCTACTGGTGCATGACTTGCATTACCACTTGATGGTGCATATTGAACTAAATCACCTGTAATAAATCCATGATCTTTAAAATTAACTGAATTATCTACTGTTGTTATACCAACAGGTTTTACAATTAATTTTCTATTTGTATAGTTTGTTCCTTTTTCTATAACTTTGATAGATTTAAGATGATTTTTTAAATTTAGTAATGTAAATTTATGATTTCCAGTTTGATTTTCAACAGTGAATCCAACAGTATTAATACCAGCAGAATAATCTTTCTGAGTTGGATATAATTTTATTGAAGTAATTCCAACTACTTCTGGATAGTATATTGATCCATCAATTAATGTTTTATTTTGTACAGTATTTGATCCTGCAAAAGTTCCAATACCTATAGATGGATGACCATTGTTACTATAAATTAAAGGTTCTCCACTTTGTAAATTATGAGAATTATCTATGTAAATGATATCATTAATATGATCAACTCCACCACGTTTAGTTTTCAATCTACCATCAAATGTCAATTCTCTTTGTCTTTTTGTAACGATTGGTTTTAAAATTGCTCCAGATCCATTACCCCCTGATAATGTTACAGATAGAACTCTTTCAATGTCAAAGTTTTGTTGATCAACTAAAACCTCTTCTAATGTTCCAGTAACAACAGGTTGGATCAAAGCAGTCGTCCCTGTTCCTGCTGGGGCTGGTACATTGATTTGAGGTGGATTTATAACATCAAAGTTTTTACCCTGATTAAAGATAATGAAATCTGATAGTGGCCCATAATAAATTTTATCAAGAGATTTGTAGTTTGCTATCTCTACACCATTTTTTAAAATACCTGTTGTACCAACTTCAGTCTTTACTGAGTTCCCAGACTTAATATTTGCTTCAGCAGGAAATTTTTTAAGTATCTTTTGTACACCAATCTGCTCATTCTTGTGTCTTAGTAGAACAAACCTATGGGTTCCTGTAGTCGAAATTCCAGTATTTGTAAATTCAATATATGGTGGTCGAGCAAGTTCTACTGTAGTTACAGTAATAAATGATCTAGATGGATATAATCTTAAAATTTTATCAGGATTTCCAGCATCATCTGGTAAAACCTCTGCATAATAAACTCCTCCACTTGTATCTAAACCTACTAAAGGATCTTCACTTGGAACATATGCAATCGCATCACCAGTAATGAAATCTATTTTATTATCAAATTGTAGTTTTGAATATAATTCAGTTATATTATTTTTTTCTAATAACTGTCCTGTTCTAATACCTGCATTATTTGCAATTTCAATTTGAGGATTTACACCTAATTCTGATTTAACAACTGTTTTTTCAATCAAGTATGATGGCATTGAAGATGATGCCACATAATAATTTTCATCATTATCATTATAAGTATTTTGAACATTTGCAGTAATAATATTATTACCAAATTCTAAATCTACACCAGCAGCACCAACTGCCTTATCCAGTTCTCTTTGTAAATCATGATCTTTTCCATTAACAGTTAAACTTACGTTTAATTCAATTTGGTTACTACTATCAACTTTAATAACACTAATACCAGTTTGTTTTGGAACTGTTGAACCTTTAGCTAAGAAAGAAACTTTATCTCCATTTTTTACATTAGACTCATCTAATGTAGCCTTCGTAATAAATGATGAAGATGTAGTTATACCTGATGTCTCTAATTTAAATCTACTTGCAGTATTATATAACCAAGAGTTAAAAAATACAGTTTTTCTTGTCCGATCACTTGTAAGTGTTGGATTTGGTATTTCTTCTCCTAAATTTTTAACTGTTATCTTTTCACCTTCAAGAGTAACACTTGCATCTTTAGTAGGTAGAAGTTCAAAATCAGATAAAACTCCAGTGATTCTTAGTTCTACTCTTTTTGTAAGATCTCCATTTTCATATCCAAATATAAACTCATCACTTCTAATATCATCAGTTGATCGAATTGAAACACCAATTCCCGTGCAATTTAAAAATTGATTAATTGTTTTATCACCATATGTAATAGTATTGATACCGTTAACACCATTTGAAACGAGTGTTCCTGTTGCACCAAATCCCACTGTGGAGTCAACAGTTAATACTGTTGAACTTTGTGATGCATCTTCGATAACTCTTGTTTTTCCGGGAATTGTAAATATACCTTGTATCGCTGTTCTTTCATCATAACCTACAAACAAATTTAGTTTATAGTAAGTTGTTATACCTAAATTTCCGGATCTACTAAAAATTTCTACTTCAGATATAGATCCTGAAGTGCCTAAATCAGTTGATTTAGTGATTGTTTGTCCTATCAACTTATTTGGATCACCAGATATCTGTTCAGCAACGATTACCTCTCTTCTAAGATACTCTGAAGATGATGGTTTAATAAGTAAATTTTCAAGATCAATAATTTTTGGTGTGATACCATATAGAACATTAAATAAAATACGGAATGATTCTTCAGTACCTTTAGATTTGTATAAAGATTTTGACTCTTTTATGAAATTACTTATATCTACATTTGTGTTTAATTTTGTATCTTCTAAGCCAGGAGTTAAATAAGACTTAACTTTTTTGTAGAATTCTTGAAGGAACAATACACTTAAGTTTTCAACCGATGATGTTGCAGTATGAGTATCAGCAACAGATGTAGAAAATACTAATTCTCCAAGATTATTAGGGTCTGAATATGAAGTGATACCACAAAATCCACGAGTAACATCAATAAACTCTGTAGAACTTTTAGATGTATATGTAAAAATCTCACTATCAATCTTAAAAAGACCATGCTTATTAGGAAATCCTTTTGTTGATGAAACAGTAATTGTAGTATCTGATGTACTAATTCCTGATGCAAGTGTTGTGATACCTACGATTACTTCAGGAGTTAAATTATCTAATTTTAAGTATTGATCTAAATTATCAGTTAAATCAATAACTCCACCACGATGTTCTTGTGAGATATAGTATTGTTTTAAAAAATCTGAAGTTAATGGGCTCTCTGATGTAATAAACTCAGGGAGTTGACTATCAATTATATCTTGAACTTGTATACGCTTGTCTATTCCAGTTCCGATCATGTTCTTGTTAGTTCTCCGTTAGAATAACTTGATGTTACTTTATAACCGACACCAGATATTTGCTCACCTGATGTAATTGTATCTTTAATCATATTTATTTGACTACTTGGAATGTTAAAATCTAAGTAAAGATCTTGTAATCCTATAATATCATTAGATTCTGGAAAGGCCTGAACTTCAACAATATTATTTGGTTTGTCTGTTGAAATTATATTTATAGTAGACAAATTGATTTCTCCATGAACATAATCAACGGTTCCAGCAGAACTAACAACAACAATCGTTTCACCACTTGCATTTTTTCTTACAATTGATATTGTTCCTGTTAATTTATCTTCATTTGGAATATCTGTAAAATATACAGTCTCAGTTGTGCCTAAAATTTTAAATCCAGTACTCTTTATGTTTAGACCCTCTGGTTTAACATTAAATTGATTACCAAAACATAATTCATACTGTGCAAATTGATTTACTAAGGCATTTAAATTTCTTCTAATTTTAATTCTAGTAATATTAGATGTTATTGCTTTATCAATATTATCAACAACATTCAAAACTTTACTGTACTTAAATCTACCACCAAACTTATTTACATCTCCAGAGTTAGAATAAGTTGTTAAAGCCGTTGTAATTTTTGTTTTTAAATCATTAACTGTAGCAACTTTTGTTGAATCATAATATATGAAAGATTCAACTTCAACATAAAGAACTTGTAAGTCAACAATTTTTTGATTGATACCCGTTAGAGAATATCCTTTCAATTTTGTTAAAATTTGTGTTTTGTCGAAGTCAGATACAAATTCACCATTTTTTGGTTTGATTGTTATCAATACTGTTCCAAATTGTGGTGGATCTACTTCCTCACCACCTACAACTGACACACTTTCCGTATTAGGATATATTGTTTGTATTATTGATTCATAATCCCTTGATGTAACCGCCCTGTACTGCGATGAATAAAGTCTAGGTGCAAAATACTTAATTGAGTCAATAGTCTCTATATCGCCTCCATTAGACGCTGCATTAATTGTATTAATTGTTGGGATAACAGAGGGTGTAATTACTTGACCATTATCTCCTAAGAAATTACCTGCAAAGTTAAAGAACTCAGGGCCGTTACCTTCGGATCCAGATGTGACAATGTACTGAACTGTTATAACAGCACCATTTTCTGGTTTTCTTCCAAATATACCATCACCAAATAGAAGTTCATATCTCTCATCCTGTATCTCTTGTATTAAATAAGTATCTGATATTGAACTAATTCCAACTATATTATCAATCATTTTATATTGTTTTCCTAAGACCCCTGTAGACCCCACATAAGCAACGATAGATGATGAATCGATGTTTGCGTTATCTAAAATAAAACGTTGCTCTAAAGACCCGTCAACGATGTATTGAGAGGTTAAAAATGTTCCTTCTAATACTTCAATCGGACTAGATGCAGAACCGAAATTTGCAACTCCAACTCCACCAGTTACTGTTGTAGATGCAACTATACTCTCAGAAATTGAAAACACTATATCAGAGTCATTCTGCCTTCCAACACACACTAGGCCTGGTTGTAGAGTCATTGAAGAACTTGTAGTATTCGCAGTAACACTAAATGATATTGATGCCCTTGCTGCCGATTTTGAACGAGGTACATAACCAATGTTTCTTGCCATTGATACGACATTCTCTCTTAAAGTTGCAGAATCTAAGAAAGACTCATTTACAACAAGATTAGAGTTAAATGCAGAGATATATGTATTGTAAGCTAACGTGTCAATTAAGACTGAAAAGTTTGATCCTTCAAAGTCAAAATCAGTAAAATTTGAATTTGCTCTTAAATATTCTTTAATTTGTGTCTTAATCTGATCAAAGTCAAGATTAGTGAATTTAGTTACTG
>MDTG01227243.1_pt1 | contig 16504 bp, 10 predicted proteins | sample 811421 | NCBI WGS metagenome assembly MDTG01 (sample SAMN05326645, study PRJNA326480) | marine metagenome | isolation source: seawater | place: Pacific Ocean: South East | collected 2011
GGCGTAAACTTACTATGTCGTCGAGAAGGAGAACGAGGACGAAAACGAACGCAAGAAGAAGAAGAAGAAGAAGAAGAAGAAGAACAACAACAAGAAGAAGTCTGTTGTTCGTCGCGCTGCTCTTTGCCGTCGTGGTCGTGGTCGTCGGGGCGGTGGTAGGAACCGAGGCGTCGTCGTCTTGGTCATCATCGTTCTGGACGCGTTTTAACGACGACGACGACGACGACGACGCGAAAGGCGCGTCCAAAATCATCGAAGCGACAACGACGAGGCTTTCGCAAGAAGAAGAAGAAGAAGAAGAATCGTTTTGGACGACGGCGAAAAACACGACCCCGGAAGTGCTCCTCCGCTCGGAGCTCTCGTGCGACGCGTGCGTGGCGACGAGCGTTCAGATCTTTGGACAGATACGACACAGAGTCGAGGCGCACGAAAGAGCGACATCGGGAGGAGGGGCCCCAGATTCGGGGAGAAAAGAAGAATTCGGGAATCTGAAGAGCGAATCTCTCTTCGCGCGACCGGATATCGCGTGCAAGACGAGGTTTCAGAACCGACTGAAATACAGTTTGAAACCACTGAAAGAAGAAGGAGGAGAAGAAAAGTTACACTTAGCCGGTCCCGGATTCGATCACATGAGGAACAACCCACGGAATACGTTGTTTCGGAAAGACGTCGAACGCGTTTTGTACGAGTTGTGCGAGAAGAGTTTACGAGAACACGACGCGATTGAGACGTATAAGAAAGCAGTCAAAGAAGGCACCTCTCAACTGCCAGAAGGAGAGCAAGCGAGGAATACTAACAACGCCGTTTTGATGTCGTTCGTGACGCAAATGTGTTTTTTCCCTGGACCGAATAATGTAGACGACGTCGAGAACGCCTCGAGCGAGGAGAAGAGACAAGCGGAAGAATGGTCGAAGAAGCAGACGCAGTATTGTAAAGGCGAAAGAAGAGAGGAACGGGTACAAAATTTTAGTGACCATTCTCTGCGCGCGTCGAATATTTTAGAAGAAGTCAAAAGGAAAGCGTTGACGGACGCGTTGGAGAACGCCATCGACGAAACCACGGGGAAATCGAATTTACAAGTGGCCAAGAGGATGTGCTTGTCCGGAAAGTTGAAAGAGACGACGTGTTCGTTCGTTCGATTAGAATTTGCAAACGCGGTGCCTAAATTAGTCGCACAGTTACAAAATATCACCGAAAACCAAAAAAAGTTAGAATACGAGATGTCGCAAATAGACGAGAGCGAGAATTTTGATTACGACGACGAGGATTACGACGGCGACGGCGACTTTGCCGAACGGTTCTTAGAGGCGAAGAAAACGAGGTTGGACACGAATTTTAACCACACGTTCAAAATGGCCACGACAGCGTGTGCTTCATGGTTGGAGATGGAACCAAACTCGGCGTATGGGACGCACAACAGCGCAACCGTTCGTCGTTACGGGAAGGATGAAAACGCGATAGAAGACGCGATAGACTTTGCAAAGAAAGCGATCGATTTGCACGCGACAAACGAGGACAAGATGGAAGGGTACAAGTTTATAAGCGAAGCGAATCACGCATTGGGTAGATACGACGAGGCGATGAAGTACGCGCAAATGGCGAAAGATGTCATCGACGTCCTTTCACCGGAGAGAGCGTCTGCGTACCGTTTATTGGCGAGCGTACACGTGGCGAGAACCTTTCAGGAGATGGCCACTGGGGAAATCTTAACTAAAGCCGCGCGCGTTGAGAAAGAGGAAATCGATTACCGAGAGAAAGAAAGCGGTTCCTCAAAAGCGTTGACGAACGAAGAACTGGACTTGAAAAGACACGCGTCGAATCTGCACGACGAGTTAAAGGGAAACTTAGAAGCCGCCGCTACAATGCTGGAGGACGTCATCTGGGAAGACCCACGACGCGAACATCTCATCAACATGGGCATTGCTTTGTACCTCCTCGAAGCGGCCAACGACAACGCGTTGGGTCGCTTTACTAAGCCGCAACACGACGCGTTAACGGAAGCGAAAAAGCTCTGCTTATTAAAACCTGAACACATGGAAGACCACGAGAAAAAGTTGTGTCGAGACGTCCTCGTTCTCACCGGTCGCAAACTTTTAAAAGAAAAGCTCTACGCCTTGGCGGGCGATGCGTTACACATGGCGTTAATTTACGACGAAGAAAATTCCGTAACGTGGGCCGACGTCGGGTTCTCGCAGTTCGCCATTGGAAAGCTCGAAATCGCGAAGATGTGTTTCGATAACGCGAAAAAGTACGACCCAGATAACTTCGTCTTACCCGAAGACGTTCGCGCCGCGCTGGAGGACGTCGGCGAGAACGAACTCTTGCAAACGCGCGACGAAGAAAGGGGTACCGCGAAGTCAAAGAAAGAGGAAGAACAAAAAGAGCGCGAAGAAGGAGAAAAGGATTTCGAAGGCGAGGAACGCGCAGAGGAAGAGGAGAGTAGCACGAGTAGCACGGATAGCAGCAGGAGCAGTCCTCGTTCCGGACGCGCAGAGTTGTAGTAGCGTCGCGCGTATTTGCATGCCCACATTCAAGACACACCCCTCGATTTATTCTTTTTTTTGAAAAAAGACTCGTCTTTTTCGTAAAAAAAAAATTCTCTGCACAAAATTCCTCAAAGGAAAGCGCTCGAAAAACAGAGCGCTCTTGTACACCATTTTTGGACGACGACCGTCTTTTTTGGCCGGGGTGGGCGCGTATCGAGCGCGCGTTGTTGTTTTTGTCGTCGTTTTTGTCGTCGTTTTTGTCGTTATCATCGCGCGGCTTTAGCGAGAAGGAAGGAAAGATTTGCTCCTCCTTTGGACACATTTTCGCGTGCAACGGCATTTTAAACGACGGAACGGGATCCCCCCAAAATGGGCCGTCCCTCGGCGTCGGTCTCGTCGCCGGCGAAGCCGACGACTTTTGCGAACAAAAGCGGGGACGCGACGAAAGGCCACTCTTTCGGGAAAGAGGTAAAAGAGGCGGCGGCGTCCGGAGGAGGAGGAGGAGGAGGTCCAATCACGGTGGCCGTCTTGTTGCTGCTCAACGGCGATCTGGAATCGCCGACGCTGCCGAGAGAGATGCGGTTACAAGACTTACCGTCGGAAGAGGGAAAAACGACACACAATTTAGGCACCCGAGAAGACGGAGACCGAGACGAAGACCACCAAGATAAAGATAAAGAAGGAAAGAGAAAGCGCGCGTCTATCAGCCTCGAGGAACGGTTACGCGACGTCCCAGAGGAGAAAACGATCGTCATTGGACGAAACAACACGAACACGTACGTGTTAGACGTTCCGGATTTGCCGTACCTCTTGTCGCGAACGCACGCCAAATGCGTCAGCGCGGGCGACGAGCACTTCATTTACGATTTTAAGACGACCAATGGAACGTACATCAATGGGAAGATCATCGAGAAGCAAAAGTTCGTGAAGTTGATGCACGGCGATATTGTCTCGTTTGGCGGGCCGGCGAATGTTTTGAGAAACGAGAAATCGATGAAGAATCCGTTTCGATTTCGGTATTTGAGGACGAAGGTGGCGAGAGACTTCGAGACGGGTTCGAGGGCGTTTCAGCAACAGACACAACGCGAATTATTACGACAGAACACGAATAACAATGCGAGCGAAGTATCAGGAGCAGCAGTTAGGAAAAGAGATCACGGGGTAGCCGGAAACGCCAACGCCGCCGCCGCAAGAGCAGGAGGCAATGTTGGACCAAGTGGTGCGAAAAAGTTGAAAATGTCCACGTTTCCTCTCGTCGGTAAAGGCGTGGATGCACAACCTTTGACTTTAGGTGGCGGATATGACGACGAATTTGTCCCAATTTTCTCGCAAGGTCCGAGTCAAGAAATTGACGACTACGGAACGATTGTGCACAGTCAAAACATCGATGGCAGTGGTGACCACGAGAAGATACGAGAGACGTTCGAGGAAGGTTTGCTGAAACTGTTTGAAGCGCGAGGCGGAGAGTTTGCGCAGAAATTTAACAGCGCTTTCATGAACATTCCGATTGAAAAAGAGAAAAATAAAGTAGTAGCTAAAGACGTAGATAAAGGTGCTGTCGTCGTTGACGACGATGCTGGCACATCAGGAGAGAAAAAAGTAGGAGATGATGCGAAGATGGAATCGGCAGACGAGTCTCCAGAGGACGATTCGCAAACAAAGAACAAGAAAAAAAAGAGCGCAAAAACGGCGGTCACTGCGAACGACGACGACGACTTCACGCATCAAGTTGGAAGCGATAATATCAGCGACGGAAGCAACGAAGAGCACGAGATGGAGACAGCAGACCACAAGAAGAGAAATGATCTTGACGTACAATTGATGGCTAAACTTTCGCGCGCGTGCGCGAATCGAATTGTGCCATTCGAGGATGCGCAGCACGAAATGCCGCCGTGGATTGAGCACGAATTGCGTTGCCCAATCTGTCGCGAATTTCTCGTGCGTCCACATTGCATCCAAGGTTGCGGTCACGTATTTTGCTTCGGGTGTATCTATCCGTGGTTGGCGAAAAGCAAACCGTGTCCGCTCTGTCGCCATAAACCGGCGGTGTGCTTACCTCCAAAAATAGACAGCATGGAAGCGGCACGTTCGTTCGAAATGATCGGACCGAAAGCCTACAAGGTGAAAAACCAACTAACACCGTGTCACGTCCACGATAAATTGCTCAAAATGTACGTCTTGAAGTGGCTCACGCCAGCACAAAAGTTGAAACGCTTGAATTTTGAAGAGGAAGGCAAACGCGTGGAAAGATTGTTGGAGAAGGGCGAGTTAAAACGCATTAAAGAAGAGTTTGAGGCTGGAATACTTCCTAATGAACTCGAAGTCCCGGGAGGTGGATTAGGAGCAAACGATGCGATGAATGAATTGGGTTTACGCGCAGCTTTTTTACGCGCGTACCACATGGAACGTGCAGCGCAACATCTCAATCTCGAACGAAGAAACAGCGCTGCTGCTGCAGCTCGAGAAAACGATGCTGCCAATAACAATACCGTCTCCCAAGAGCGTAGCGCTGTTCGTATGCAATTTGAAGCCGCGCGCTTACCTCCCGAAGAAGACATTCAACGCGATGACTCGAACTGCTCGCAAGAAGAAGAACAAGAACAAGAAGAAAGAGAGGAGGAGGAGGTAGAAGATGCCATGCTCCAAAGAGCGCAAGAAACCGCTACCGCGGCTCGCGAAGCTGCCCGGAAGAAAACAAACGAGGAGTGAATAGGAGACTAGATTAGAGAAGACGTAGACATAGATGGAGAAGTAAAGAGGAGAATTTCCCATCGTTTTTGTGTAACTACTTTTTTACGTACGGAGAACCTCTGCCGCTCGTCTTAATCGCGAGCGGGGGGCTCCACAAAGAACAAATTTCCCAGACGGAGAACAAACTCGAAAACGCCGATGACTAAAAAATTCAGATCCAGCCCTTTTTTCCAACCTCGTGGGCATTTTCGTCATTCACAAACGCGCCAAATAACGAGGATAAACAATGGGTACGTCTTCTCTCTTCTCGTGGTCTCTGGGAGCGATTCGCGCGATTGGTTGGCGATAGTTCGCGCGAATCGATGACGCGCGCGATGATTATCGCGTCGCGTCATCCGTTTCCGCGCGCGAATCCGACGCGTCAAAGAAGCCCGCAAGCCCTCCCTCTCTCTCTCACAAAATTTCGCGGAAATGAGAGTGGAGTTGTGGTTGACTCGCGAGGACAGATGCGCGCGATGCGTCGGGCGAAATGAATGCGCGCATGTTTGTTTCGCGCGTTGACGTCGTTTTTCGGATGTGCACGAGTTCGCGTGCATGTGGTTCGAGTCGTGATTGCATCTCTTTTCTTCTCTCAACCCTTTGTGTGTTGTGTTCTCGGAACCTTTTCGGTGTGCTTACCCCAAACTCTTCTCTTCTTCTTTCCACGAATAAACAGGTAAAACGAGAGGTTTAGGGGCCGGCCGTAAGCTTAAATTGCACCGTCGCGAGCAAAGATGGGCGGACAAAGATTATAACAAAGCCAACTTGGGTTCCGAGTGGAAAAAGCCATTCGCCGGTTGCTCGCACTCCAAAGGCATTGTCTTGGAAAAGATTGGTATCGAAGCGAAACAGCCAAACTCGGCTATTCGTAAGTGCGTTCGCGTGCAGCTCATCAAGAACGGTAAGAAGGTTGCGTGCTTCGTCCCGAGAGACGGTTGTTTGAATTTTGTCGATGAAAACGACGAAGTTTTGGTGTCTGGTTTTGGCAGAAAGGGTCACGCGGTCGGGGATATCCCGGGCGTTCGCTTCAAGGTTGTGAAGGTTTCCGGGGTTGCTTTGAGTGCGTTGTTCCGCGAGAAGAAGGAAAAACCGCGTTCTTAATTTTGTAGAGAGACAGAGATTTAGATAAATGTTTAATCGATAAACTTAATATAATTTAGTAGCGTAAATCAAAGAACAAAACGGTAGTATGCCTCTTGTCTCGCCCCCTGTTTACTTTTGTAAATATAGTTACGTGTGGTAGGTATTTTTTTACAATATTACATTCTGTGATGCATGCTGTTGCTTATTTTGTTTTTTCTATGTATGTGTATCAGTCAATCATGCGATCCTCCTCTTTTTGCGTTCCACGTTCTCTCGCTTTCTTCAAAATCTCCGTGATTGTTTCGACTTGTTCGTTGTTCATTTTCACCGAACGATCTTTGTTCACCTCTATGAGCATAGCGCTCATATTATCTTCTAATCTCTTGCTCTCTACTCTATCGAACAAATTCTGCAAACATGCGTCGTACGTGGGTGCAAATCTGTCGACAAAATCTATCACTTGCGCGTCCGTTAACCCGCCGTTATGTTTTCTCTCCTGCTCTTGGCGCCACTCGTAGGCCCATCTCCAATCGCCGGCTTTAATAACCATCCACGAATCAATCGCGTTGTTAAACACGGACTCGTATTCCATCAAATACTCGTTGATAGGTGCGAAATACACTCTCGCATCTACGCTGGAAATCAAGGATTCAAACTCTCTCAGCCGTTCAAATCCTAAACACCACCCTTCCAAAAATACGATATCTGTCGGCCCGCTCACGCTCGGCCAATCCTCCATGGGCAATCGATCGCCTCTCCCATTACACGCCTTCTTGTTATATCTGGGTAAAGCCACGGTCGCTTGCCCTTCGCCTAAATCTTCATTAATGCTCTTCAGCTTCTTAATCGTCTCCCGAGCGAGCGGTAAATCATGCGTCCCTGGGTTCCCTCGAAACGTCAACAAAGGGTTTCCCGGGTGTTTCTTCTGGCCGAGGTCTTGCTGCATATCGCGCGGTAAATATAAATCATCTAAAGATAACACCACGGAATTGTCTATTAACGTTTGCAACACGTCCACTAACGTGGATTTCCCCAAACCTTGAGGAGCTTCGATCCCAATAAACAACGGTTTCGGGTAAAACTGCTGTTTTTTACTCCCTCCTTCGCCTCCTTCGTTTCCTCCTCCATTCTTCTCCATGTCGCTCTTTTGTTTCTTCCTGTGTTCTTCCAATAAAAACAGCACTCGAAATAAAATCGGAAGGTAGAAATGATAGACTCGGCTCGCGATCGCGTCCGAGTGCACCGAGAGATTGCTCATCACTTCCGAGTTGTGCAGCAACTCGATGGAGTTGTACAGCACGTGCAGTTCCGCATTTTTCCTCCATTCCGACACCGGAATTTTCTCGTGAATGGCGGAGTCGTACAAAGGCCCGGCTTTGATTAACGCGGCGAGCTCCTCGTCCGTGAGGAATTGCAGCGTCGCGTCGTACGCCATCTTGTTTTTTTCGCGCGCGTTACTCCGTCTTTCTCTGTCTTTCTCTCTCTCTCTGTCTCTCTTGCTCGCGCCGCCGAAAACACAAAACACACAAATGACAAAAGGACGACACCAAAAAAAAAAGACGACGAATTTTGGAAGAAGAAAGAACATTCATTGGTCGTCGTCACGTTTGTCCTCTTGTTTTTCGCCACCAACAAAACACCCCTCTTTTTTTTCTTTTTCTTTGTGTGTTTCAACAAGGTGTTTGTTCTTCTTTGTCATCAATTAGTGTCGAGACGACAAAATTTTTTCCCGCCTTTTTTGATGGCCACAAAAAGAGAGCGCTTTGAAACGAAAGCACGCTATAGACGCCTCTAAAACGTGAGAGATATTATTATTATTTAAAAGACCAAGACACCTTTTGGGCTCTCATCATCATCAAAGCGCGTCGCGATCTCTCTTTCTCTTTCAAGAAGACAACACCAACAGTATTCGAAGAGGCGCGAAAGACGACGACGACGACGACGACGATAATGACGATGATGTCATCCGCGACGCATCAACGTGCCCCGGTCGTCGCGTCGGAGGGAGGACGAGGTTTTAGGACGACGACGATGTGGCGAAAAAATCGAAAGATGTCGGTCGCGATGCGCGCGAGACGCAGGAAAAAAGAGGATCAGGAAATGCCCTCGATGTCGGTCGACGCGGAGGTAATGGACGCCGGAGAAGGCGCGGCGGTGACGACGAAGAACGCGAAGAAAAATGGCACCTCGATCGCGAAAGTGAACGGCGGATCTTCGTCCAGTGCAGAGGCGACGTTTCAATCTTTGCGAGAAGGCGAATTGGACGACGAGGAGATGATCGACACCGTGCAAGTCGTGACCGTTCGGTTTCAAATCAAAATGGAAGTCGGCTTTGGAGAGGTGGTGAGAATATGCGGATCTCACGAATCCATGGGCGAATGGGACGTTGCCAACGCTCTTTTATTGAACTGGTCGGAAGGGAACGTCTGGACGAGCGAAGAGATCGAGTTACCGGTGGATGGTATTTATATTTATAGGTATTGCGTGGCGCCGGCGTCAAACCCGAACATGCCTTCGAGTTGGCAGTCGGGGAACAACCAGGTGCTGTCGTTGTCACCGGAGGATGGACCGATTTTATACGTGAAAGATTCGTGGAGCGGGAACCCGAACGAGTCCGCCGTGTTTAGCGCCGAAGGCGTGAAACAAAGCAAAGACGAGCGCTTAGTCGACCGAGTGAGGAAGCAAGACGAAACGGTGAAGAGACAAACGGGAGAGATTAAGATGCTGAGAACGGAATTGAAAACGTCGAAAATGCAAGTGAAAGCGTTGAGAGAGGAAGCGAGGTTGAGCGCGAACGTGAGGATCGCGTTAAAGGAACAATTGAACGCAGAGAAGAAGAGAAATATGGTATTTGAAGAACAAGTCGGCGCGTGGAAAAAGAGGTTTATGCAAATCACTGGAAGTAGAGATGGGGACAAAAAGAAAAAGAAGTCGAGCGAGCAAGAGAGTCGTTAAATATGTATGTACGAGAAAGAAAAAAGAAGAATAAGATGTAATAGGAAACGCAACGACGATGGAAATATAGCAACGCCAAAGCGTGCGCTAGAAAAGAAACGAAAAAAGTTCGGTAATTTTTTAAAGGTTGTAATGAAAACGATAATCTACTACACTATGCGCGCTAAAATATAAATATAAGTATTTGATCGTGCTAAACTGCTTACATGGCCGACTATTCCTACTCTATATTTCTCACAGCAACTGTTTTAACATCCCCATAGCTTGCGACCGATACCCGCCTCCGAACATGTTGTAGTGATTCAAGATGTGATACAACTGGTACATAACTTTTCTCTCTTCAAAACCGCCCTCGTCTTTCTTAATCACCGACCAATACGCTTCGTAAAACGCCGGACTAAACCCAGCACACCAGGACATGCCAAAATCTGCCTCGTGGTGGCCGTAATACACCGCCGGATCGAAAATACTCGGCTTCCCGTCCACGGTGCCAATGTTCCCGGACCACAAGTCGCCGTGCAAAATGCTCGGTTTAATCTCCAACCCTTTAAACATCTCTGAAACTCGTTTCTCGATGACCTCGTCTCCTAACCGTTGCAACTCGCTATCTCGAGTCATCTTCAGCTGCGGCAACAAGCGACTCTCCACCCAAAACGTTTCCCAATCTTTCATCATCGGTATGTTCTTTTGCGGCGTTTCGCCAATCGTGTTGTTCACTTCGAAACCAAACTCTTGCACACCATCAATCTCCGCGTTGTGCATCTTCGCTAACGCCAACCCAAACTCTTCTTGATCTCCTCTCGCGCCAAAGTTGAGATATTCCATGACAATCATCGAGTTCCCGTCTCGACATCCATCGGGCACTCCGCCCGCATAATAGACTTTAGGAATCACCATATCCGGACTCCCGGCTCTTCGAAGTGCATCTAAACCAGCTTTTTCTCCTCGAAACATGGCGTCATCTTTTCTGGAAAGTTTCACGAAGAACTTTCTCGACCCGTCCGCGGTTTCGTACGTCCGGAACGACGCCCATTGACTGGAACCGGACGACTTTTGAGACGCGATGTCGCAGTTTTCTCTTTCGGAGATGAATCGCGCGATGTCATCATCCATTTTTTGCGCCTTGACCCCTCGCTCGCGCCGAACGATAAAGCCGCCATTCCCTCCCGCAAAACGTCGAAGGCCTCGTTTTACGTCCGACGAGACGACCGCGCGCGCTTTCGCTGGTCTCCACGACGTGGTGGGACAGGCCATCGCGACGGACATCGGATTGGGTTGGATTGGATTCGTCAATTTTTTGTGAGGAGGAAGACGAGAGGAAATCTCTCTCGACACAAAATCTCCAGACCAAAGAGAGAAACCGAAGAGCACGTTCCAAACCTCTCTCTCTCTCTCTCTCTCTTTAACGATGTCGCGAACGAGGCTCTCTTCGTCGTGCGCGGGCGCGCCGTCGTCTCCTTCGAGCGCGACGCGGAGGCGGCGCGAGTGTGCGCGTCGTCGGGAAACACAACGTTCCAACGGCTTTTATGACCACCAAGAGAGAAGACGACGACGAAGTGAACACGTCGCTCGAACGATACCAACCGGATCCGAGATACCACCAGCGCTACCAACGATGATCGCGGAGTCTATTTTAGGCGTCGGTCCCGCGCAAGCAGCTTCTGTCCAAGACGCGACTGCAGAGCACTTGATCGAAGCGTTCGAGGAGTTGCCAAAACAAGACCAAATTTTGATGGTGAAGAAACTCTTGAACGGCGCGTTGCGAGAAGACGAAGTGATGACGAAAGTGGAAGAGGCAATGGTTTTAGAACGAGCACCGGACGTGCGAATAGCAAAGAATGAGACGAAGAAGGATTTTGATGCTCCTTCTACGAGTGCTACGACGATGAATGAAAAAGAAATCTTGGAACGCGCAGTGCAAGAGATGCCAAACGCGAGTCCCGAGCAAAGGGCAAAAGCGGCGGAGATTTTGAGACGGTTGGAAGAGGAAACGGAAAAGGCGAGAAGAGAGGAAGACGGGGGGGTATCGAAGAAGAATACGTCTTATGATTATAATAGTAATAGCAGTAAAGTTGGATTGGAGAATAATATAATTAACGACTTTGAAAACGAGGATGACAAAACCAAAGAGACTAACCCATTTGGGGACGAAGATATCGTTTGGGATTTACGAAGCGCTGTGGCGTCGTTGATGACGGTAGCGAAAGCACAATTGGTACCGCCTCTCGCGTTTGGTACCGGGTTTGCCGCACTCGCATTGGCTTTAACGAAGATGGTAGGCGAAGATGACAATGGTAACGAAGAGGATGAGGTGCGAATGAACGAAGAAAAAGCTCGCATACCTTCTCCTTCAACGATGATGAACGTCAGAAACGACAACACCGGTGATATCGCATCTCCTTTACTCCCCATGGAAGAGGCTAAAAGACTTTTGTTTGAAAGTCAAGCGATAAAACCACCGCCAATGATGAGTAGTACTACCAAGAAGAACAAAAGTGATATTACCAGACGACAAAGCATTGCTAATAATACAACTAGTTCTGGTAACAATAATGGCGTGCTCTGGAAACGAAAAGATGAAGATGAAGATTTAGAAGAATCAGTAGAAGTAGATGATGATTATAACAACGACACCGAAGAACCCTTTGAAGAAGAAGAAGAAGAAGAAGCGGAAGAAGAAGAAGAAGAAGAAGACGCATTAGTTTTAGCCGCCGCAGAAGACAATGCAGAAGAAGAAAACGAAGTAGAAGGTGAAGATGAAGACAAAGACGAACGAGAGATGTCGCTACCACAGCCACAAAAAGCCACCAAGACCAAGAAAAAACAACGCCGACCACCGCCAGACCTCAGCTCTTCGACTTTCTTGAGCGAAGAGGATCGTGAGAAGAATTTTGATAACATTCGCGCGAGGCGTCCGAGATAGAGAGTTGTTAAAATAAATATATTAATCAGTTCAAAACTCTTCATTCTAAATATCTAAATCAGGCACGATGCACGCGCAACAATGTCGGGCACATGTACCCGCAAATATTCGTTCACAAACGAAGAAGAGCACTTCAGTCGAAGCTAAAGTGCTCTCCAAGCGGCAATTTCTCTCCTTATCCTCCACCGCCGCGCTTTTTCTTATTTCATATTTGAATGAACACCCGACTTTAGCTTCCGAAGAGGCAGGTGTCAACGAAAACGGGTTATTATTGGTGAATTACGAAGGGCGTTTGAGAAAAGACGGGACTGTTTTCGATTCCACGTACGGTGGAAATATCGTCAGCACGAGTGAAAATTCCGTGTCGGTTCGCGAAAGCGTGACGCAACCAGTCGTTATCAATCTAAATCCAAATGCGATACAACCAGGACAGGTAAAAGGATTGAAGAGAGGTCTGATCGGCGCGAAGAGAGGGGATAAGATTACAATTGTGGTGATACCCGAGGATGGATTTGGATCGAAGAGTATAATATCTCCATTACGAGTTCAAGTGCCGGCGGATAGTGAGTTAGAGTACACCGTAGAGGTGTTGCGCGTGAGCAGCACGGGGATCGACGACTTATTCAAAGGCGTGAGTTTATGCGGTGTAGGGGTAGCGAATAAGACTACGGCCGGCTGTAGTGATCTCTAAATGACAAACTAATGGATAGTCTAGGCTTTATGTAGGGTTTAGTAGATACGTTTACTTTGGAGACCTTGGAAGTTATTGTGCTGTTTATTCTTTCTACTTTGCCATCCGCAGTTTCATCTCGTCTTCGCTGACTTTATGGTCCTCCGGCATTGGTCTTGTCTCGTACACGGCAGTGACAATCATATCCCGTCTATGCCCGCTCGCTTCTCCTCTCAAGCCAACATACGATATCTCCGTCTGCATCTCTTCCCCTCTCAACTTGGCAAAGTTTTTTGATACGAATATCGTCACCGACGAACACGAGCAAAACTTCGTTCTATCTGTTTCGTATTCGAGGATGCCTAAAAAATCCTCCTGGATGTCCAACTTTTGCGTCGGTTTCTTCCTGTGGACATTTTCTAAGTCTATTTTGTTCATGTTATCGTTTGCGAAGAGTTTAATCTCCGCCGGGTGGGTTCCGCGTGTTCCTCCAACAATTACTATGCCAGTTAGTTTCACGTCTTCGGTGAATGGTATTCTCAATAGCAGCTCGCAATCGTCGTCGTCGCTTTTGATTCCAACCGGATCCGTGTCTAAACGAGAGTTCCATTCGCGGAACACGTTTTTACAATCGGCCTCGTTTTCAACGTTTTGGGAGGAGAGTTTGTCGAGATCTATGAAATTGTGCAACGAACTGGTCGCGCAAGAAGACTCGTCGCAGTTGTGGTCGTGCGAGCAACAGTGTTGGTTGTTATTATTCGACGACATTTCTTAAAAGCGCCCCGTCTCTCGAACGTGCGTGTGCACAAATAACAATCTCGTTATTTTATAAGATTTGACGTTTTTGAGGAGGCAAAAGAGGAGTGTAAAAATGAGGAGACTTCGTAGAGTATTCATTATTATTTTCTTCAAGAAAGCGGAAGCAAAGATGGTCGCCCCGAACACCTACGCCGATGTGTCTCAAAAAGCGGCCAAGCAAGTCCTCTCGTCTTTCTTCGGGACGATCGCCACCGCCTCTCTGATCTTAGTCGGCAGCTCCGCGGCCTTCAACATCGCCGGGAAACAAATCGTCAAATCGAACAAAAAACGACTCGGGAAAAAGTGCACGCTGTGCGATGGGTTGCGATTCATATCGTGTGGGACGTGTAAAGGGAAAGGCGCGATTGAATGGCAACCGATTAAAAATCCGGAAATGGAGAGGGTGTGTGTGTGTCCGACCTGTTCGGGGACGAAGATGAGCAAGTGTTTGAGATGCGTTGGCGTTGGTTATTTGTAGGCAAGTTGGTGATGGGGGAGTTTGTTCTTCTTTCGTAAGCGCGCAGTAAGTAGTTTATTAGCTATTAGAGATTCCTAGATTCTATTTGTACAACATACCAGATATAATAAAGCTTTAGCTATTTATGACACTTTATTCATCTTCATCTTTCGAAGATTTGGTCCGAGCAGCAGGAGCGACAACGGCGTGTTTCTCTCCTTCCTCCGGTACCGGTTTAATAGCGCAGAACGCCACTCCAAGTTGCGTTTGGTCCCATCTTTTGTTCAAGACTTGTTGTTCCTCATCCGTCCAGTTTTGTAAACCTTCTTTTTTTCTCCGCGATTCCTCTGCTTCGGAGAATTTACGGTTGCGCGCCCATTTTTCTTCCTGTTTATACCGTAACGTCGCAGAGTCGCCGACTGCAGTGGCGATGAGAAGTAAAGAGTTTGGCAGTAAACTGTCCCAAATTTTACCAATGCGCGAGTCGAGATTTTGCGTGGCTTCGATGCGTTCGCGAAGGCGTTCTTTTTCTCCAATGCCATTGATACTGCCGTTATCACCGTTTTTCATCTTTGCAACCTTCTTCTCTTTCAAAGCATGCTTCTCTAAAACATCTTCCAACTCTCTCAAATACCCGAAACAGAGTAAAGACATATCCTCTGGCGCATCGCGCATGGACATTTGCATTTTCATTGTCACGTCATCATCAGAGACACATTTGTGCGTTTCCGTTGCTCCTGAAACACCAATCGCCTCGGCATTTTTGTTACTTTTCGTGATCGTTTCAAACACAAGTACTTCGCATTCTTCGTCCTTACCTCGCGTTTTATTTTCCTTGGCAATGTAATCGAATAAAGACTCGCCGTCTTCGAAATTCTCGTTGATGTCGTTGCCAAACTGTTCGCCGCGAATGAGTTTCAAGTAAACCAACTCCAGCGTCGCTCGAGCATCTGTGACTGAATCGTGCGTACCTTCGTGTTGAATTTTTCGCCTCAAGTATCTTTCAGTTAGAAATCGAAGAGCATTACGAAATGGCGCACCTCGTTTGTGCGGGTACATTTGCACCGTATCCAACACGTTTGGGTGGCACATTTTGAGCATCATCAGGTCGTTTTCTAACGAGTGCCCTGCGATCACGCATTCAGCTGGAATGAGTTCTAATAGCTCTTTTTGCACGTCCTCTAACGTCGTCGTCACGTTTCGCATTTGCTCTTTCGTGACGCCGGAAAATTCCGTGTTGTAGTTTACAATCGGCGTTGGTGGTAAGACAAGTTTATCGTAGATAACTTTGCCGCAATCGTCGACGACTGAACATCGCGCAAGAGCTAAACCGGCTTCAGTCGTGACCATTTCACAATCCATGGCGACAATTTCCGGGTATTCCGCATTGGCAACTCCCATGCCGGCGGGTTGCGTACACACAAATCCACCTCCTTCTGGGAGTTGCAATTCTTCTTCTTCTTCTTCTTCTTCTTCTTCTTCTTCTCTCTTCTTCCTTTTGTGCACTAACGTCGGTAACGGGTACCCCATATCCGCCATGTCTTCCGCTATTAATGTCGCACTTTTCACCGAAAGCTTCCTCGGGGCGTCTCGTAATAATTGCAAGAGTTTTGTCTCTGTCGTTATCCGTTCGTTATTCGTAAATTTATTTTTCTTCTTCCCTTCTTTTTGTCCTATGTTTGCTATCTCACCATCCTCCTTCGCCAACCTATACGCTTTCGCCGCCTCATCGTTCTTATACTTTGCCTCCCTCTTCTTTTTCGTCGATGCCCATCCACCATTGTATAAAATCGTCCTTGCGTGCGTCGCGCCTTTTGCTGTAGGATTCATACATCTCGTTGCCACGCAATGAATCCCTCCCCCTAATTCCTTATTACTATTACTAAATATCCTCTTCATATTTTTACAGTGCAAAGCGCCATACGTATCCACGTAACTCTTATGATCCATCCCCGGCGCGAGCACAAACGCTATTTTCTTCACCAATGGTTTGTTTGTAAATCGCGCAAAATCGCAATTTAAACCACTCGATTGACACGCAACCGAGGCGAGAATTTCCGAGAGTTTCGTCAGGTGGACTCTGTGTCTGTGTTCCTCCAAAAAAAGAAAGCGCGCGCGCGCATTCGGCCCGTATATATCTTTCGCATAGGTGGTACTATTGCTCTTCTTTCTCTTCTTTTTACAAAAATCCGTTTCCAATTCGCCGTCTTCCATAACGTCGTCCTCTTCGAGGACCGTTATTGCTGTCGTTGTCCTCTCTCGTTTCTTCTCCATCTTCTCCATCTTCCCGTCGTCGTCGTCGTCCCTCGTTCTTTCTCTTCAATCTCTCTCTCTCTCTCTCTCTGTGTGTGTGTGTGTGTGTGTCTGTGTTGCGCGCGCACGCGCTTCAGTCGCGTTGATGA
>MDTG01326895.1_pt1 | contig 16503 bp, 10 predicted proteins | sample 811421 | NCBI WGS metagenome assembly MDTG01 (sample SAMN05326645, study PRJNA326480) | marine metagenome | isolation source: seawater | place: Pacific Ocean: South East | collected 2011
TTAATTTTCTTCTGCTTTTTTCAAATAGTTGTTGTTTATTTGACAAATCATTAAAGCTAGACCTTTCATTAACTTCTAAATTATTAAAAATATTTACACCTAAAATACTTTTAACAACTTCTATTGATTCTAATGTTCCTTTTGTTTTTAGAAAACTTTGAGAATTGATTAAAGCTTTATGCCATATTTGATTTTGAATTTGTCTAATTGACTTTTCTAAAACTATGTCTTCATAGACTAATGCTTCTTTGTTCTTTTTTCTATTTGTAATTGACGGAAATATTTGTGTAAAATTAAGACCATAGAGTTTGCACAGCAAGGGAATTTTAATGCCTAAAAATCTTTTATTATTCAAAGTATCATAGTCAACGTCAGCTAAGCTTGAAATAGCATCAACATATAATTTTAATTGATCAAAAAATTTCGCCCAAATTAATACAATATTTACAAACTTAGTATTTGCTGGTTGACGTGATATGGAACCGTCGCTATTTTCAAATATTAAAGAATCATCATTACTGTATACTGAAAGTCTTTCCTGATCAGCTGCTTCTAAAAAATAATGTTTAGGTAGCAAATTAAAAATTAAATTAGAATTATTTTTATCATATTTTCTAGCTTCTTGCATTAAACTTTGTCTTAAGGTTTCTATTTCATCAAAATAAGGCATTAAAACAGGACTATTTTCAATTTTTTCTAATGCTAATGCTGATACGTTTATTTTAAAATTAGTTGTATCTACTATCTCATTGTCACCATTATCTTTAAGAATACCGTTTATTTTTTTGCCAGATGCGTCTAAACAAATGTTACTTTGGGTATAATCACCTGGCGGCTCATTAAACTTATAATAAAGAATTAAGTCTGGTTTTGAAAAGACAATATCAGGCATGTCATCTTTTATCTGTCTTGCAGTTAGAATATTATGATAAAACTTAAAGTCATCAATCTTTGCATTTAAATTAGAAAAAGTTATGTTTTCCAAATCTAAGGTTATTACTAAGCTTTCACTATTTCCAATGATAAAGTTATTTGACAAAGTTTTAAGTCTATCATTGTAACCTATAAAAGGCAAAGAAGTATCTGATTCTATCGTATTTTGTTTAAAGCCGTTAACGAAAAAACTTACTTTATTTAAACCGTTAACATTATTAATATTAATATTAATATTTTGAAATCCTATGTCAAATATTTCTGCTTTAGTCTTACTATAAATGTTATTGTTTAATATTAAATAATTAATAAAGTATTTGGAATTTTCTAAACTAATATATGACATAAAACCTGATACTGATTGTACATCAAAAAACTTAAATATAATTTGATTATTATTAACATCTAAACTATTAGAATTAAAGTCTATCCAGAAATTAAAGGAATATCTGCCGTCTGGGCAAAGTATTCCAATTTTATCATTTGACTTGTTTTTTGTTACTAGTTTTTGTGAACCTAAAAAATTAATACTCCCTTTGTATTTAGGATATTTGTTTTTTAGAATATAGTCTGTAAAACCTTCTAGTGAGCTTATGTATTTGTTAAATTCACTTTTAGATTTATCATAAGGAAAATTAAGAATTTTATTTATTGTATAATTAACTTTATTAATAGCACTATCAAAAAATATATGATTTTTAAAGTTGCTATAATCAATAGAATTTAATTGGCTAGTATTTATTAAATTGTCGTAGTCTTCAAGATCACTTAAAAATAAAGATATATCATCTGTAGACAAACTTTCAACATCTATTATATTAAGACTTTTAAAGTATTCTGATAGGCTTTCTATTTCTTTTTGATCATAATTTACTTTACTTACGTGTCTTTTAATTATATCACTATTATAAATCATTATTTCACCTTAAAAACTTCTTTGTTTAGTATGGTTTTAAAATCTTTTGAAACTGTATCTTTTATTTTAAATTTAAAACCTAAAAGAAAATTTTCATATATTTTAGGCATATGAAGATTTAAGTTATATTTAATTCCGTCATAAAACAAATTTTCATCTTCGTTAAAGTCTAACAGTATTTCATTGTTTTCTAGATTTGTAATTTGATAATTAACATCCCCTAAGTTTTTACTTATTAACTGTACAGGAACATTTACAGCATCTAGATTTTCTTTTGAGTCAAGAAAGTATACATCACAACTTGTAATACTATCATCACTTGATTTAATCTCTTTATTTTCAAAACTAATTCTAGATACGATATTATCACTTCCGTTAAGCTTGTTTGAACTAGATACAAAAAATGTATTATTTTCTTCTTTTAATATTTTAATATCGTTAGCATCATTATCATTAACAAAATACCATGATGTGCAAAGAACAACTTTGTTTTCCCTAATTAAGTCTTTAATATTACTATCAAACTGACTTAATTCAGTGCTATTAATTTCTGATTTTTTTATGCCTAAAACTGTTTGTCCTCTGTAATTAACTACATCTGTGACATCTTTATTTTCAATTAACGTAACACTTTTATCTTCATTTAAAATTCTAAACTTAAGAGTATAACCGTTTATTGTTGGAAAGTCTGATAATCCTTGGCTACTTTTGTTAAAAACATAAAATTTTTCTATAGAATTTAAATATCTAACTGTTGGACTTTGTTTAGGAATTCCAAAATCACTATCAGGTATTTTAATCTTTAAAATAGGAACAAGTGATTTGTTAATTAAATGTCTAGACCCAAATCTTTTAACAAAATATGTATGGCTATCTTTTAAAAATTCTTCTTTAATCTGGATTAAGTGCCCAAAATTACTATCGTTATCTCTAATAATACCTTTAACATAATTGGTTGTTTCTATTTCTAGATTTTCATCTCCTGCTAAAAAAACTTCTGAGTCTATAGCATTTGCATCTATTTCTATTGTTTTCGTTAGATGTCCTGCAACTTCCCAGTCTTCTGTCTGATTTAAACTTACAAAACTAGCAACTTTATTTAAATCAGAAAAGTTAATTGTATCTTTTCCTATACCTTCATTAAATTCTTTTAAAAGCTTAAACGTAGACAATTTAAAATCTTTTGGCTTTACATGTCCTGATGTCACATCTTTTAAAACTATCTTAGCTGTTAAATTATTAAATGCGCTAGCGTCAAAATTTAAGTTATTTTCTGTGTCAAAGTTTTTAATAAAACTTTCTATATCAAATTTTATTAAAATGCAACTCTTATCTTTTCTTGCAAACTTTTTTTGACTATTGCTATTTACTACAATAAAGTCACTATCTGGTATAAAAAAATTTGTGTCTCCTTTTTCTCCTGCAGTTTTTTGTCTTAATATTATTTCACTATTACTATTACTAAAAGCTTCTATGTCTATACTTAATCCATTATTTTCATTTAAATTAATATTGTTAATAACACTTTTTAGTCTTTCAGCTATCTGGTCAAAAACTAAATTTTGTATTCCGAATATAACATGTTGTGAATTATTAAACTCTTTAGTCGAACCATCACTTGTTTCAGAACCTGTTTCAACTATAATTTTAACTTCTGTTTCTTTTGAGTCAATAAATGTAAAAACATCATTTTCATTCAATACAACTCCATCTAAAAATTGAATTACAGCTTCTGAAAAAGCATTTCTATTTTCATTATGTAACTTAAACAAATCTAAAGTTGCTGCTGTGCCAACGTTAGCTTTTTTGCCATCATTAAAAGGAGTCACCAAATTCGTAATATAAGTATCTTTTATTGCGGGTATTGTTATAATCATTTTTTCCTCTAATTTACAATTATATTTATATCTTGTGAAGGATATTTAAGTTCAAATATTCCTCCTCTAGGTGGATAAATAAAGCCATCAATGTAATTAGTGATAGGATCAAGAACGTTTTCGGAATATGTTAATGTTTGATTTAAACTAAAGTCATAAAAATTGTCTTTATCATTATTAGATTTTATTTTAATCATATCTTTCAAGTTTGTTTTTACACCAAGTACTTGTTTTGGTGCATGTATAACTTTTAAAAGATTGTTAACATTAATAGGTTCACCTATTTGCATATTTTGAAATTGCATTTTATCAATAATATCACTAATAATTGTTAAAACAACGTCTTCTGCAGCCGTGCCTGATTGTAATTTTATTACAACATTTATACAAAAATTATACACAGGAACATCTAAAATATTATAGTTGTCACTAATCAGTCTAAATTGATTTATAAAATTCGACAAGTTAATTTTTATTGCATCATTTGCAGGAACATAATGATTATTAGAGTCTTTACATATTATAAACAAATCTTTTGATAAATTAGAAAACTTATTTTTAAGTGCAATTGCTTTTTCTATTTTTCCAAAATTTGTTGGCATAGATAGTATTCTTGCTATTAAGTCTTCATGCGTAATAATTCTAGACTGTGATCTTGTTGCTAAAGGTATACTTGCCTTAAGGTCTTCTAGTGATGGCTTAGGCGCACCCCCAAGAGAAGGAAGTTTGTTGGTTAAAGAAATACTATTTAAAATTATTTGTCTAGTAGCAATATCATCAGCTTCATTTAAATTAGGAAAAATAAGAACTGGCTCATCTTTAAATGTTTGAATAGTATTTTCTTTAACATTATGACTTAATCCGCCACCTGATTTGTACGTAATGGTTACACTTTTACCTTTAGGTGATATTCCAAAAGAATTTGTTTCTAATAACATACTAGGATCTAGATCAACTCTTCCAACTACGTTTTTGTTCTTATAAGGTAATAAAAGGTCTGTATTGTTTGCAAAAACATTATTTTTTATAGATTTACCATTTCCATTTCCAAATCTTAATAAAGTTCGGCTAGTATCATATTCTCTTTCAATCATAAATTTATACACAGCAGGCTTAACAACTAAATATTCGTCACCTGTTAGATGATTTTTTTGTGACTCGTAAATTGTACCTTGACTTAAATGTTCTACTTGATGATATACGTTAAGATCTTCATCAACAACACTTATAATATCTGTTACATTTAATTTTTCTAGTTCATATGACAAAAAATGATCTGCATTATCGTTAGAAAAATTAATTGTTTCTTGAATAATTGATCCTGATGTACAAATTCCATCTTTTGTCAAAATTAAAGAAAATATTGATTCATCTTCATTTAAATCGCCAATTTGCTGACTAAAATCTTTAGTAAAATCTACGTCTTCGTCTAAAACAAAATCAATACCACTATTTGAAGTAAGTGTAGTACCTTTTTTAATTATAGGAAGATGATTTTGTTTTGGTTTAGGTAAAAAGTCAGTTGAATTACTATCTTTTTGAATATTAACACTGAAAGTAACGGTTACTGATGATGGGTATGCAGAATTATTTTTTATATTTGCTCTTCTTAGATGATTGTTAATATTTACGCTATTAGTTGCGGTAGTATAGTCTAACTCTTTAAATTGCTGTTCTGTATAAAAGTTTAAAGAGTCACCAACTATTGCTGCAAAATCTAAAAACATACCACCTACAGAAACTTCTGAAAAGTCTAATATATTATCGCTGTAGTGTTCTTTTGCGTAGTTGAGTAAATCATTTCTAAAGTCTAGATAACTTTTATTAGTAAATTGCTTTTGTGACTTATTTTCTAAGTATTTTTGTAACTTGTCCATTATTTTTTACCTTGATGTTCTTACGTAAACTTTTAATTCTGAATTTTTTTGGTTTTTTAAACCATTTATCTTGTATATTATTTTTAACTCATAAATTTCATCTTGCTCTTTGGTCAAGTCATCTTTTTTAATAACAGCATTATTACTATCAATATTGTTCTGAGAAGAATAAAAAGTTTTTGCTTTTTCACGTCTAAATTTTTCAATACTTCCATCAATACTTGTGCTATAAAATTCTTCTAAACTTAGACTAGGCATGTACTTTGAAACAGCAATTTGTATTTGTGTCATTACATATTCAATTATTTCATTTTCAGGAAGACTTTGGGCGTAAATTTTATCAATTTCTGTTCCAAAATCAGGAAATCCCAACCTTTCACCCTTACGGGTCATTAATAAGTTTTTAAAGTTATCTTTGATTTGATCCTCTATTGAATAATGCATTCGAAACAGACTATCTTTGTCATGAATTTTATTTTCCAGAGGAGTTTTAATGCCAATAGGAAAATTATCCTGTTCAGATTCAATTGACTCTTGTTTTATTCTAGAGTCTTCTTCTCTTTCAAAAAATATATCTATTCCTACAGGTATCGCCATGTTATTCCTTCAAGTGTTTTGTTATAAATATCCTCTAAGAAGTTTTTGAAAATCTAGAAAGAATATGATCTAGATTTTTAACAATACCTTTTAAATCTTTTATTTTAGTGCCTTCGTTTTGCAAATTAGTTAATACATCTTCTTTTTTAGTTCTTTCTAAAGGTAAAGGTTTGCCAGCCCGAGATGACAAAGCAGGATCAGGTGATGTTGGGCCTAAAGGGTGTGGGTGGAAATGAGTAGAAATAGCTGTTTCTATGTCTCTCAAGTGATCTTCTATTTCTAGTATTGCGTCTGCTATCAAATTGAATGATTTAATTTGAATGTTTAATATTTCCGTCATAAATGAATGCAAAGTATTTCCTAAAACTAGCGGTTCTGATAGGTTTTCATTATAACCTAATAAAACACCACTACCGTTACCGTGCATATTAATTATTTTTTCGTTTAAAGCAATCTCCGTCTTTTGATTTTCTAGCTCTTTATATATCTCGTCTATATTTACAGTATCATCTTTTCCTATGCTTTTTGCGTATTCTTTTTCAAACGAACCAATTGTAATTATATTACCGTCAATATTAACGTTTCCATTACTTTCAAGTAAAATATGCGCATTGTCTATAAAACTATCACTTTCTTTAACTATTCTAATATCACCGTCTGGTAATATTTTGTCTTCATCGTTAATATGGGTTAAGCTTTTTCTTGCAATTATTCTTATGTTATTTGTTTTCATAAAAATACTTGGCAAGGATAAAGAAGAAGATGTTACGAAACTTCTATCTAAATTTTTTAAATTAATTTTAAAACTATTGTTATCATGATATTTTTTTTCAATTGTTTTATCAACTATTGTATTTTTATCATAATCAGTTAACTTAATATCTTCAATAAAATCTTTTTTATAGTAAAAACTATCCGAAGATAGTTGATCTTCTATCTCTAAATTAAGAGCTTCACTAACTAAAATTCTAGATGCATCTTGACTTGGAATTCTTTTAATTTTTTCATTGGCGTTGAATTTTTCATCACTATATAGATAAACATCAGGTAATTTAAACATCTCTGGCTGTTCTAAAGAGTTTTCAATTATGTTATACTTTTCTTGATTAATTTTAAATTTTAAAGTTGTATCATCTGATACATCGATTTTTTTGTCAAATTCAAGTAAGTCATCTTCTTCAACAAAATCTTGAAGACTTAAACGACCTGCAACTATGTCGATAGCTCCGGGCAAACCTTCATTAAAGTCACTATCCTCTTCTTTTGTTAGATTTATTAAAGTGTTGTAAGAACCTTGCAGCGATAATTCATCAGGATGTGCAAAATACCTAGGGACTGCTTTTGAGTTAAATTGTCCTTCTGAAAGTGAATTGTTGTAAAGTTCTTCGTCTGATATTGATTTTTGCAAGTCTTCTTTTTTATCAAATAAACCAAAATTTTTAAAGTCAGGAATTTTAATTACGCCTAAGTCGTCAGGCTTTGCTGTTGTAAATTTTCCATCTCTTTCTCTAAATGAAAAGTTTACATCTTCACTTAATAAAGTGCCATGTACTCTAGAAAGCCAATATGCATTTATTGCTGAAAGTGGTCTTGACACTGTTAAATCAGAATTTTCTTTTATTGATCCTTTAGCTTCTTCGTCTTCAAAATACCAAAAATATTCACCTGTTTTAAGAGGCATTGACAAATGCATTGACATTGCAGGAATACATAATATATCTCTATCTTCTTGCTGTGAAAGGCTTTGACCAATTACAGTGCCTGGTAATAGACACGATACAAAGTCAATTAAGTCGTCTTCGTCTTTAGGCACACCTAAAATTGAAGTTGATTTAACACTTTCAATAAATTCATCAAAATTTTTTTCGTTTAAACAGTTTATAACCTGTGCTTTTTTAATCATGTTAACAAGTGCCTTTAATTATTAATTTTGCTAAAAATATCATCGTCACTAATAGTTTCAGCTTTTTCTTCTTCTTTGGCAATAAGTTCAGCAAGCTTAAGAATCTGATCATTTGACTTACTCATTCGCTCAATATACTTTGCTAATATTGAACCAATATTCATATGTTCGTTAACACCACCTTGCATTGAAATGTATGCATCGTTAAATAACATTTTAGCTTTTTCTCTATCTTCTAAAGAATTTTCATAAATATCTTTCCATAGCATCTTTTTTTTGCTTTCGAGAGAGTCAATTGAATCAAGAATGTCAGCAAAATTTTTAATCTGACTCTCTTTTTTCTCATTTTTATCTAATTCTTTACTTACTTTTTCAATACTCATAAAAAATCCTCATCAAATATGTTAAATAATTTATCATGGCCAACGTTTTTTCTATATATTTTTCTAATGCTTGATAAAGAAGAAGAAAGTTCTGCGCTATTAAGACCTGATATTTCTCTTAGATATACAAAAACTGCTCTTTTATTAAAAAACTCAAGACTTTCTATTTCTTCAAAAATTTTTTTAATAGCAAAGCAACATCTTTTGTCTTTGTCATCTGTAACTTTTGAACTTAAAAAATCAATAATTTCTAGTATTAGCTCATATTTTTTAAAGCTTTTTGCTAGCTCTTTCTCGCCATCGACATATTCAATATCATAAATTGCTGCCTTGTCAGCGTTACTAAGTCTTTCAGGATCGTCCAAGTAGACGCTTCTGTTACTGTGTTTGAGAAGCTTTCTACTTTGAATTGTCAAATAGTTTTTGGCTACAACGTTAAAATAAGAAAATGCTTTTTTTCCTTTTGCGGGTTTCCATTTATGAATAGTCTCAAACAAAAAAGTAACACAATCGGATTTTAAGTGATTAATATCTTCATTAGCTGACTTAAATTTGTAGACTGAAATTAGACTTTGAACTAAATCATTAAAGGCAGGAGAAATATACTTTGCGAATAGTTCATTTCTTTCGTCCCAACTTTCTGAATTTTGATATTCTACAATTTTGTCTTGCACTTCTTGCCCAAAATAATAATTTTTAGACTTTCTTTTCTTTTTAACACTAGGTTTCTTCATATTCGTACGTATCATCCTCCACGTTATTGTCTGTTAACTCATTAGCGACGTAAAGCAAAGAATTTCTTGCGTCTTCTAAATTCGACAGTACTCTTTTAACTTCTGGACTATCATAAAAAATAGGCGTTTCTAGTATTTTTGATATATTACTATACTGATTATCAATTTCGTCTAGACAATTTTCAATATTTTCTTGAAAATTAATAATAATTATCGCAAATTTTATGCAATAATATATAGATATTATCAATAAAATTGATAAAAATACAATTATATATAGAAACATAGTGTTGCTTAAGTCAGGCATAAGTTATAACTTTTAAATATACTTTCTTTACAAAAAGAATTTTTAATATTTTTTTGTAATTTGATTGCAATATTATTATAATCCGACTCATTGTTAAAATATTTTAAGATTGCTATGTGTAAACTCTTGTTATCATATTCAGCATATGTTGGTTTAAAGCCTAGAAATCTACTAAAATGTTTGTTTGGCAAAGTTTCTTGTATACTGTAATCTACTTTGATAAAATTATCTTTCAAAAATTCTTTATATGCTGAATAATCGGTTGCAATTATTGGGAGTTTATTTGCTGCTGCCTCTAGTAAACATCGACCAAAGCCCTCGCCTTTTGAAAGTGATACTAAAACTGATATTTTATTGCTATTGTAGATACTTTGAACTTCACTGTTTGATAAATTACCGTGAATTAAATAAACTTTTGGCATTTTATCTTCTGTCTCTTTTCTAATTAATTCTATTCTTTGACTAAAAATCTTGCACGTTTCTTCATAGTCTTTATAAGAATTATTTCTTATGTTTGTTTTAAAAACTATTCCTACATCTTTTAATCCAACACAAATTCTAGCTAAAGATTCAAGACTATTTAGTACATTTTTTCGGTCATCATCTTGATTTAAGTCTGTTATTTGACCCATTACTAATATATTTTTGCTAGTTTTTACACAATCTAAAATGTTTGTATTAATGTTGTTATATTCATTAAAATATTGGTATACAACGTTAATTTCTGTTGTAATGTTGACATTATTTTTTGTTGCACAGTTAAGAAATGAATTTTTTGTAAACTCAGACGTAACAATTACTTTGTCACATTTGTTAACTTTTTCTATCCATGCATAAGGAACTATTTCTGATTCAATACCCGCTGTTACACCAATATTTTTCTTACCTAGAAACTTCCATTCGTGAGGAAATGAAACTGTAATGCACTCATCAAAGTCATGATTTGAAAGATGTGATTCTGAAACAAATCTTTCTAAGATGTTATTTAGTAAATTATCAGTTGTTTTTTCTGTTAAATGCCAAGAGCTACTGCCCCATTGTGTAATATCACAAAAAATGCTTATGTTTTCTTGCGTCAATAGAAATTCAAATATTTGTCTAGAATGGTGTCCATATCCAGAAGCACTTAAAAGAGGTGCTGATATTAATACTTTTTTCATTAAAATTCCTTTATACGAAAATATTTTTTATTTTTATTTTTAATAATTTCTTCTTGAATTGACCTATCCCATTTTTTTATTGAATCTTCTAAATTAAACTCTTGCATAGCATAACTTGATGCGTTACTATAATCTTGTTTTTCAATACAAACTTTTAGAATAGCGCTAGCAGTATCTTCTGCAGTTACATAATCTTCATTTATGTATGGTGTATTAATAACTCCTGAGATTGTTGTTACAGCAGGTTTTATAGCTATACCATATTGCTTTCCAGTAATTGAATCAATACATTGTCTAGATAATCCGCCAGTATTTGAAACAACAATAGGCGTACCAGCATATAAAGATTGAAGTGTAGTTAAGCCAAAACCTTCAGCAAAACTAATGTTTATACATACATCTGATATGTTATGTAACATATTTAATTCTTTAAATCCAAGTTCTTCTCTTGAAAACCTTAAGTTTTTTTCAACTTTAAGATGTTTTGCTACTTTTATTAAGTCTGTTCCAGCTTCATCTTCAGGATCAGTATGCATAATTAGCAAGGCGTTTTTATGTCCTTTTTCTTTTTCTAGCTTTTCCAAAAAAATTTTCCATGACATAATAACATCAGCAGGTCTTTTTCTCCTAATATTTCTATTTACCCATAATCCAACAAACCAGTCTTTTTTGTCGCTTAAAACAGCCTCTCTGTATTTGTCAATTTCTTCTTTTGAAAACGGGTAAAAGTCTTTAGCAGGTAGACCATGAGGAACATACTCTATTTTATCTCTGTATTTACTTTTTAGCAAGTCATAGGTTAAATGTGATATACAATTAACTTTGTCAACAGAGTTATATACGTAATCATTATAATCAGGAACAGGATAGTTGTCCCAAACATGCCAATATAAAATAGGACAAACTTCATGAATTTCGTCTTCCATGTCCCATATATGTCCAAAAAATCTTATGTCTGTAAAAATTATGAGTGCATCTGGTTTTTCTGAAACTAAAAGTGATCTAATTGTTTCTTTGTCACCAAATCCTACACAAGGAAGAATAGTAAAGTCTTTATTAACTTTTTGAGGTGTCAAGTCTTCATGATACCTTGCTGCACCTACTTGAACAACTTCATACTTTCCTGTATTAACTAGACCTTCAATTAAATATTTACTTTGTATTGCCACACCGCTTGTTGATAAGGCATGGTCTGAAATCATTAAAATTTTTGTTTTATTCATTTTTTACTTACAGTGTATAGTGTTTTTAAACTCACAAAACATACATGAGTTTTTGTTTTTTAAATAAAATTGTTTTTCAACAGTTTTAATCATGCTTCTAACCATTTTTCTAGATTTTTCTAAGTTTTTTGGCCCTGCAGAAACTTTTATTAGTTGACAAGATTTACCAATAGTTTTGACTTTTTTTAACAAAACAAAACCACATTGTATATCTTTCATAGGAATACTATGCTTTGTACCCCAAAAATGCTTATAAAGTATAACTTGTGCTTGAGTATTAAAATCTCTTTGTTTGTCTAAAGACCAACCTCTTCCGTTAGATGTTTTCCAGTCAAGTACCCAGTATTTATACTTGTCCTTGCTAGGTACTTTTATAATGCAGTCAATATATCCTTTAAATTTTGTTGGAATATTTTCCATGTTTTCATAAATTGCTTCTTCTGCAGAAACAACTTCCCAATTAGGAAATGTTTCGTCTAAAAATTGTGGAACTGATCTTATACTAGTTTCTGCCCATTGTAGCCAGTCTTTTAACTTATTATGCTTATATTTCCAACCTTGGATCTCTGCTCTTTGTGTCTGTAACTGTATAAAATCTTCTGCATCAAAACCGTGTTCATCCCAAGCAGCTTTAATTTTGCTTTGTGCTTTATCAATTTTAAGCTCTTTTGTCTTAAGAAAATGTTCACAAGCATCATGGATTATTGTTCCGTAATGCAAGTGCGGACTTTCTTCAAAAGTCCTCATTTTATCTATATACAACAATTTGTGTCGCCAAGGACATTCTTTCCATTGACGAACCTCGGAATAGGAGACATGCTCCTTTAAAATAGTCATAACAGACCTCACTTTCAATATTATTATAATAAAAGTGAGGTCAATTTATAAAACTATTTATGCACCATTAAAGCTTCTAGAAACTTCACACCAATGACTTCCATCATAAATAAGCTGTAATGTATCTTTTACGCTAGTAAATGCAAAGTCCCCGGCGAGCTTTAGAGGATTACCTCCAACGCCATCTTTCACTGTAACTGTTCTATCTGCATGCTTCTGTTGCAAAATTACAATTGCACCTGTAGCACCTCCTGCAATTGCATTTAAGTCGGTAGCTGCATCGGTATTGTTGTTTGTGTCAACTGTATGATAAGGTTTAGAAACTGTAATTGAGTTTGATGAAATTGTAAGGTCAGAATTGTCAAATCTCAAAAGCCCCTTAACTCTAGTAGTGCCCTCAGTGTTTAAAATGCCCTTAACGGTTGTAATATCTGATGTTGCATCGCCTAAAGTTACACCGTTTTTAAAGTCAACTGCTCCTGTAACTGAAAGTGAAGTAAATGAAGCTGCACCATTGGAAGAAACAAGAGCGTTTTGATCTTCACCAGATGCATCACGAATCGACAAGTTAAGACCTTTTGTAATAAGATCTTCACCATTTCCTGTAGGTACTTCAAGTCTTTGTGCATGTATTTTCCCATTTACACCTAAGCCACCTGCAACTTTAAGTGCACCAGTTGTCGAAGAAGATGATGCTGTTGTATCAGTAAGATTAACAACACCTCCTACATCTAAGGTACCATCAACATCAACGTTATTAGGCAAGCCAACAGTAATTGTATCAGCAGTAACTGTTGTTTCAATTTCACCTGCAGTACCTGCGATTCTAAATGTGTCGCCTAAGTGAAGATCAACATTGGCACCATTATCTGCAGCCAAAGTAAGATGGTCGTTAAGAATCATTGTGTTTAAAACTTTGTCTTCTCCGATAGTTAATGCACCGCCGTCTGCTATAGTAGCATCACCACTTACAGCTCCAAAATAGTGATCTCTTAAACTATCAACTCCAACTCTTTTAATCGTACCATCATCTGAAATCATTAGCTCATCTGCATCAGCAATGTCAGCGTGCGCTAGCTCGGCTTGTCCAGAAATAATGTTGTCATTAAGCATACCGTGCTCAACTGCACCTGTTGCAATAGTTAATGCACCACCAGCTGCTACAGCAGCATCTCCACTTACATCTGCAAATACTGCATCTCTTAACACGCTGAAGTCTGCTCTCTTAAGCACACCATCATCAGAGATTAAAATTTCATCAGCATCTTCAACATCTCCAGTCATTTGAGCTTGTCCAGAAATTGCGTTGGTGTTAAGCATTGATCCTTCTACAGCATTCGCTGCAATAGTTAATGCACCACCATCTGCTACAGTTGCGTCTCCACTTACTACGCCAAAGAAATGATCTCTTAAACTATCAACTCCAACTCTCTTAATTGTACCAGCATCAGAGATCATTAATTCATCAGCATCAGCAATATCTGCATGTGCAAGTTCAGCTTGTCCTGAAATAATATCTTCAGCTAGCATACCATGTTCAACAGCACCTGCAGCGATAGTTAATGCACCGCCCGCTGCTATAGTTGCATCTCCACTTACATTGCCAAAAATAGCATCTTCTAAGTTAGAGAATGTAATCTTCTTTTCTGTGCCGTTATCTGAGAAAACAAAATGATCATCAGTTTGATGTAGACCTGTTCCACCTAATGCTGCTAGTTCATCAATGTCAAGAGAAAGAACACCGCCAGAATGAGCCAAACCAGCTCCAGCAACTCCAGATTGTACTTTTGCTGCTCCACTAGCTGAAAGAACTTCAGTGCCTTCAATCTTATAAACACCATCATTTCCACTCGTATCCAAATCAATATGAGTATTTGCAGTAAATGCTGCATTAGCATGTACGTATTTCCAATGAAGATTATCAACACCTACAGCAGTACATTCAATTTCCATACCAGAACCATCTGCATTAGCAACAGTATCATTTCCATTTGCAACAAGAATTAGCTTGTCTTCAACTTCTAAAGTAGCTGTATTGAGAACTGTTTGAGTGCCTTGTACAGTTAGATTACCAGTTACAGTAAAGTGTCCTGCAACAGTTGTTTGAGATCCTGCACCTGCACCAATTGTTACATCAACTTCACCATCATTGTCAGCTTGACCAGCAATTAACAATCCCTGCGTCAAAGTTGCATCATTTTCTGCTACAAAAAATCTTAAAGAAGAAGCTTCAGAACCGTGTGCTGAGTCTGTAATGATTGCGTCGATATAAGCTAATCTTTCATGAGTATTATCATCATCATCAGTACCATAAAAAGAGATAAGACCCATAACATCATTATCTCCACCACTTGCACTGTCTTTATTAAATCTTAACTCGCCAGGATTTTCGTTAGCATTTGTATTTGTAATGTTTACAATAGGAGAAGAAGCTGCAGAACTTGTTACTTCAACTGAAGGTGTATTCATTACTATTTTACCACGTGCAGCTTGTGAAGCATTAAGTGTAATACCACCATCTGAAGAATCGATTTTAATAGAATGTGCAGCTTGACCTTGCTTATTTTCAATTGCAATTGTCTCAGACGTACCAACATTTGTCAACAAAGAGATGGCAGAAGATGCATCATCTTTTGAAACAAGTGCAACTTGACCACCTGCAATATTAACATCTTTAGCAGCTGCAGCATCAATATCTACACCACCTGCGTCAGAAAGTAACTGTATCGAAGACTCAGATGTGCCTTGATCAGCGTGAACCTTAATTGTTTCTGATGTACCAGCATTAGCTCTAAGATAAATAGATGAAGCTGTATCATGTGCTGATGTTAAAAGAATTTGACCACCAGAAATATCTACATCCTTACCAGCTGCAGCATTAATGTCAACGCCACCAGCTGTAGATGTAAGCGTTATTGCACTCTCAGAAGTACCTTGTGTATTAGTAACTACGATTGTCTCAGATGTGCCTTGATTAGCTGTCAAAGAAATTGCAGAAGCTGCATCGTCTTTTGAAACCAAGGCTACCTGGCCGCCAGCAATGTTGACGTCCTTTGCAGCTGCAGCATCAATATCTACACCACCAGCATCAGAAAGCAGTTGAATAGATGACTCAGATGTACCTTGGTCAGCGTGAACCTTAATTGTTTCAGATGTACCAGCATTAGCTCTAAGATAAATAGAAGATGCTGTGTCGTGAGATGACGTTAATAAAACTTGACCGCCAGAAATATCTACATCTTTGTCAGCAGCTGCATTAATATCTACACCACCTGCAGTAGCAGTCAGTGCAATTGCACCTCCAGCAGTACCTGCATCATTTAATAATGAAATTGTTTGAGAAGTACCTGCGTCTGCATGAAGTTTAATTGCATCAGCTGCATCTTCATTTGCAACAATGATTGCTCTACCACCTTCAGCCCAAAGATCTTTAGTGTCTGCCCAAGCTAGACCAATGCCCCCAGCTGCTGCAGAAAGTTCGATTGCACCTGAATCGTCAGCGCCGTCTGTGGTTCCTTGTGTATTTGTAATTACAATTGTTTCATCTGTTCCTACATTAGCTGTTAAAGAGATTGCAGAAGCAGCATTATCTTTAGAAACCAATGCTACTTGACCACCAGCAATATTGACATCCTTTGCAGCAGCAGCGTCTAAGTCTAAGCCACCAGCAGTTGCAGTTAATGTGATAGCACCTTCATTTGTACCTTGTGTATTTGTTACCACAATTGTCTCAGATGTGCCTTGATTAGCTGTCAA
>MDTG01280862.1_pt1 | contig 16502 bp, 15 predicted proteins | sample 811421 | NCBI WGS metagenome assembly MDTG01 (sample SAMN05326645, study PRJNA326480) | marine metagenome | isolation source: seawater | place: Pacific Ocean: South East | collected 2011
CTTGTATCTTTCGAAGAAGGAGTGCAAAAGATGATAGCGTGTATAGATGATTGGGAAGCAGCTCCCCTTTGGGATCCAGTTTCCATCGAGGACGCAACCGAGAATTGGTTCAAGTTCCTGAATAAAGAGAAGTAGAAAGATGGAAGAACTTAAACAACGATATGGGGAAAAAATTAAAACTCCGAAGCAAATTAGAAAAATAATTGGGCAACACCCAAGAACCAAAACAGTTATAATGTGTCATGGGGTTTTTGATATTGTGCATCCAGGCCATCTCCGACATATGATTTATGCCAAAAAAAAAGCAGATGTTCTGATAGTAAGCATTACACGCGATGCGCATATTGATAAAGGGGAGTTCCGTCCTCACGTTCCTGAAGGACTCAGGGCACTAAACTTAGCAGCTTTCGAAATTGTTGATTTTGTAATCATTGACAAGGAAAGTACACCATTAGGTAACATAGGTTTTATAAAACCTGACTATTTTGCAAAAGGTTATGAATATATTCAAGAAGGTAGCCACGTTAAGACAGACGTCGAAAAAACACTGGTAGAATCATATGGTGGGGAGATGATCTTTACTCCTGGCGATCTGGTTTATTCGTCTACAGACCTGATTAATATTGGTCCTCCAACAATAAAGTACGATAAGTTAGCCATATTACTTGAAAAAGAAAAAATAACTATTGGGGAACTGCGGGCTACAATTTCAAAACTTGGAAATAAAACAGTGCACGTTGTTGGAGATACAATTGTAGATAGTATAACACAAACAAGTGTGATAGGTGGCCAAACTAAAACACCGACGATAAGTGTCCGTTATGACCATAAAATTGATCATGTTGGAGGAGCCGCAGTTGTTGCTAAACATCTTAAATCAGCCGGTGCTAAAGTTTTTTTTTCGACAATACTTGGAGATGACGAACAAAAAAACTTTGTAATCAATGACCTTCAAAAAATGGGCATAAAAATTAACTACTATACTGACTCACAACGGCCAACAACGAACAAAAATTCAATTGTCGCTGATGGTTATAGATTGCTCAAAATAGATACGGTCGACAATAGACAAATATCTGGACATATCGCCGATCAGCTTGCGGAGAGCATCAAAAACACACCGACAGACGCGATAGTTTTTAGTGATTTCAGGCATGGTATATTTAATAAGGCAACAATACCGGAACTGGTTGCTGCTATACCACCAAAAGTATTTAAGGTTGCTGATAGTCAGGTTGCCAGTAGATGGGGTAATATAATAGAATTTCAAAAATTTGATCTAATAACCCCGAATGAACGAGAAGCTCGATTTAGCTTATCCGATCAAGATTCGCATCTACGAGCTCTTGCATCTAACTTGTATCGTGCCACCAACTGCAAAACGCTTATGCTGACACTTGGTGACCGCGGTGTGTTGACTTGTTGTAATCCGGATTATCTCGTGGAAGGGGCAGCAATATTTATGGATAGCTTCACAGATAAGGTGCTTGACCCTATCGGCGCTGGGGACGCATTGCTAGCCTATGCTACTCTTTCAATGCTGACTAGTCAAAATCCCGCTATAGCAATGATTTTAGGCTCCTTTGCCGCTGCAGTAGCTTGCGAGAAAGATGGAAATATACCCGTAAAGCCTAGCGATGTTATCAATAAGATTGATATAGCAGAGAAACATATTCGGTTTCATTAAATGTTCTTTTATTTTGGGGCTAAACATGCGCGTAGTAATCGTTGGATTGGGGACTCAAGGCTATAAAAGAAAACGCATTGCTGGCTCGTCATGTATCGCAACAGTTGATCCAATTAATCAAGATGCAGATTACAAACATCTGTCCCAAGTCCCCGCAGCAGAGTACGACGCTGTTTTATTGTGCGTTCCTGATTCAGAAAAAATTGCCCTAATGCGGATTAGTATTTCAAAGAAGAAACATGTCCTTGTTGAAAAACCACTGTGGGGGAATACTGAAGCGGAACTTAGAAACATCGAAGCTCTATCAAATAAAAACGGGGTATTAATATATACCGCATACAACCATCGTTTTGAACCAAGTTTTACAAAAATGAAAACGCTTATCGAAAGCGGTAAACTTGGAAATCTATACAACTGCAGAATTTTTTATGGCAATGGAACAGCAAAACTAGTTCGCAACTCATCATGGAGAGATAAAGGCACAGGCGTATTATTCGATTTAGGCTCACATTTACTAGATACAACGGAGTATTGGTTTGGTGATATAAAAGGCAAATTAGAATTAATATCTATTAATAAATTTGAAAATAAAAGCCCCGACCATGCTGCTCTATTGTTTCAAGAGAATAAGCCTAGAATAGAATTAGAAATGACTTTGTTATCATGGAAAAACCATTTTTCCTGCGACATTTTTGCCGAGCATGGAAGCGCGCACATTAAATCATTATGCAAATGGGGAAATGCAGAGTTTTCTATTCGCTCCAGAGTATTTCCTAGTGGTCCACCGATCGAAGAGAACTATAAATTTGAAGATGATGATCCGACATGGCTGCTAGAATTTGAATACTTCAAATCTCAATGCTTAAATGGGTTTATGACAAACTTTTCTAAAGACCTATGGATATACCGCGAGTTGCGGGAAATTGAGAAACGGGTCTAATAATATGATTATTGGAATCGCAGGCCTTTCTCACTTAGGAATTGTTACCGCTGCAGGATTAGCAGAAAAAGGGTTTCATATAATAGCGTGGGATCCTGATCCTGTTAAGTTGGGGTCCCTTAAACTGGGTCAAACAGATATACTAGAACCACAGCTTATTGAGCTATTAGCTAAAAATATTACGAATATTAGTTTCGTAAAGAATCCGTCAGAAATGAAGGCGGCAGAGCTAGTTTATATAGCAACTGATACACCAACAAATGACAAAGGTTCTCCTGATTTATCATTGATAAATACGATTACTAATGAAGTTCTAAAGTCTTTGAATAATAACGGAGTACTAACAATTCTCTCTCAAGTCCCACCTGGCTATACCAGTAACATACAGCTACCAAAGGAGCGTCTTTTTTATCAAGTGGAAACACTTATTTTTGGAGAGGCTATAAAACGTTTCCTAGCCCCAGAGCGATTTATCATAGGATGCGATGAGACCAAAAAAGAAATTCACCCTATACTTTTTAAGGTTTTAGAAAAATTTCAATGTCCAATATTAACAATCGGTTATTCAAGTGCCGAACTTGCAAAAATTTCTATCAATAGTATCTTGGCTTCTCAAGTCTCGACTACCAACATGATATCGGCCTTGTGTGAATCGATTGGTGCAAATTGGCAAGACATTATACCCGCGCTTCAACTAGATAAACGTATAGGAAAAAATGCATATTTAAATCCTGGATTGGGACTTTCTGGTGGAAATCTAGAGCGCGATTTAAATGTTTTAGATAATTTAACAACCAAACATCAAATTGAAAATACACAGATTCAAGCATGGTTTAAAAATAGTAAGTTTCAGAAGGATTGGTTGTATCGTAAGTTGAAATCGTTGGTTTTAGATAATCATCAAAACCCAAAGATCGCCGTCCTGGGTCTAGCATATAAAGAAAACACCGATAGTACCAAAAACTCATCAGCAATTCACTTTCTCAATCAAATTCGGGGGCACAATATTTATATCCATGACCCGATCGTAAAATTACCTCAATCACCTTGGTTAAAACAAGTTGAGAATTCCGATCAAGCAATAGAAAATGCAGACGTTTTAATATTGAGTACCCCCTGGCCTGAATATCAAAATCTAGAAATAAAAAAACTTTATTCCCTGATGAAAAGGCCCATCATCATAGATCCACTATCATTTTTTACAAACCAGCATCCAGAGCGACATGGTTTCCAATGGGCTCGATTAGGGGTAGGTAATTCCACTTATTTGTAAAATAAACAAGCGCAATTATTAAAATAATTGTAACAAGTTTTTTTTGGGCGCTAACATTAGCAGAATAGGGTTTTAGCTTGATTGTACACCTAAATAAACTACCCAGTGACCCCAACCGAGTGGTAGTACTCGGTGCTAACGGTTTTGTTGGTAATGCAATTCTTAAGAAATTAAGAGCCAGTCATATCAATGCATTAGGCATTGCCAAATCTAAGATAGATTTGCTAAATGATAGAAGTGGGAAAGATTTAGAAAATATTTTGGAAAATGGGGATGTACTAATAATAGCAGTAGCACGAGCACCTGTTAAAGATTTTAATATGTTATTGGATAATCTTAAAATACTTCGTCCAATCATTCATGCAGCACATAAAATTTCTCTATCTCATATTGTCTATATAAGTTCAGATGCTGTTTACAGTGATAGCGCCATTCCCTTGATAGAGTCATCCAAAACAAACCCGATATCACTGCACGGCATCATGCACAACGCAAGAGAGTTAATAATTAAAAGTGAGATCATCGAACCTTTAAAAACACCACTCCTTATAGCACGACCAACATTAATATATGGTTTTGAAGACCCCCATAACGGATATGGACCAAATCGTTTCTCGCGATTAGCTTTAAATGGTGAAGACATTCCTATTTTTGGAAAAGGTGAGGAGCTCCGTGATCATGTTAGCATACACGATGTTGCGACTTTAATTGTTGAAGTAACACGTTACAAGAGTTCTGGCATCCTCAATATTGCATCCGGCGAAACTACAAGTTTCAATGCAATAGCAGAGAAAATTATCTCTTTAACCAAACAATCTGTAAAAATCATCCAAATCCCTCGAATAGGAGAAATGCCACATAATGGATTCCGTCCTTTCAACACTAGAACCACGCAACTGGCCTTTCCTAGTTTTGAATATACGAAAATTTCAGACGGACTATCGCAACTGCTTCAGGGGAAATAAATTATATATTAGAATTTCTCTACCACAGCCTTTTCCATAAAAGTGGACCATACTTTTGCAGCGAGTCCCCCTCCCGTAACTTCATCCATAGAGTTCGCATCATCTCGGCCAAACCAAACCCCAACTATCAGATCCCCGGAATACCCAATAAACCAAGCATCGCGGTAACGCTGACTCGTTCCTGTTTTTCCAGCGGCGTATCTTTGAATAGCAGCCTTCTTTCCGGTTCCTGTTCGGATAACATCTGAAAGTAGTTTATCAATTAATTTTATTTTCTCTATCTTAGCTATGGGCGCTTGATCTATTTGATTTTTTTTATACACCAGCCCGTGTTGAGGTGCGCTGACACTCTTGATCCCATAAGGTGAAACCGGATGACCGCCATTTGAGAAAGCGACATAGGCAGCGGTTAACTCTAATAGGGTTATTTCGCTCACACCCAAAGCTAAACTCGGCTCGTTTTTTAATTGTGAAGTGATACCCAGTTGCCGAGCTAAGTTGATTGATGAATGCCTTCCAATACTCTCAGATAACCGAACAGTAGGAATATTCAAAGACATTACAAGCGCTTCTTTTAATGTTACGCTTGTTCGAAATTTTCCATCAAAATTTCTTGGTGACCACTCCCCAATTCTCAATGGAGTGTCTGAAATAACCGAATCCGGCATGTAACCCTTTTTTAATGCCGCTAAATAAATAATAGGTTTGAAAGAAGATCCTGGCTGGCGGAACGCCTGGGTCACTCGATTAAACTGACTACTTGTATAACTTTTACCTCCTACCATCGCTAATACTGCGCCCGTTTTATCAAGAACAACCATTGCCCCTTGTTGAACCCCTTTGTCCCTTCCAATTCGAAGGCCATCGGCAATAGCTCTTTCTGCTTGTCTCTGCAACTCTAGGTTTAAGGTCGTATGGACCTTTCGGTCGACGCTGAGATAAGCCGTATATGCAGATGAGCGATCTCTGACCCAATCGGCAAAATACCTATGTCCGCTTCCTCTCTCTTTAGCTCTAGCGATGTAAGATTTATTAGCTAATACTTGACGGATTTTCTTTTTATCAAGAAAACCTGCATTGACCATATTTAATAGAACTTGAGTTGTTCTTTTCTTAGCTAGCTTGGGATTAGCAATGGGATTATAACGTGATGGTGCTTTTAACAAACCTATTAAAAGTGCTGAGTCATATAAGGTCAAAAGTTTAGCAGGTTTATTAAAATAGTGATACGAAGCTGATTGAATCCCATAAGTTCCAGAACCAAAGTATACTCGATTTAAATAAAGAGTAAGAATTTGATCTTTCGAGAAAGATGATTCCAGCCAAAAAGCGAGAAGAGTTTCTTGAATTTTTCTCTCAAAACTGCGCTTAGGCGTTAAAAATAAGTTTTTTGCTAGTTGTTGAGTTACGGTACTGCCACCTTGTTTTATACGACCATTTCTCAGATTAACTACCAATGCACGAAGTATTGAGATGGGATCAATTCCAAAATGATTAAAAAATCTACGATCTTCTGTGGCTAAGAGAGCATTAATAATCGTAATTGGTATTTCTTTAAGTAGAATTGGCTCTCGATATAGATCGCCAAATGAAGCAAATTCAACTCCATCAGACGCAATTAAACGTACTCCAGAGGAGCGCTGTTGAAAACCGAGTTTAGAGATATCAGGAAGTTGGGTGGTTTCGTATGCAAGCATCAGTATCGTTATCGTAAAACCCCAGATGCATAGTAAACCAATTAAACGCAAAAATATTCTAAATGGATGACGTTTCACTTTTACTGATTTTTTTGATTTTAAAGATATTGTTTTATTTGAACGTCGAATAGGTACCGTTTTTTTTCTTTTACCCTTAGGGATTTCTTGCATACTCTAACTCTCTATTGACTGTATTTTAGCTACAGCAACTAGTTTTTAGTGTTATGAATAAAACCAATTTCAAAATATTTATTTATAGATAGACACCAACTTACCATGACACAAGCCATTCGCGAAACCGACTTATATCAACCCGTAAAGATGTTTTTCGAAGCACAGGGCTATGAGGTTAAAAGTGAGGTATGTGGTTGTGATGTTGTCGCAATCAAAGCTAATAATCCAATAACTATCATAGAGCTCAAAACTAGATTTAATTTGGAATTACTTTTACAGGGGGTCGATCGTCTATCTTATTCAAATACTATTTATTTAGCGATTTTAGAAAGCCCAAACTCTGGCTTGAAGAACCGATTGAATAAGGTTAAAAAACTCTGCTATATACTTGGTTTTGGTATTTTATTAGTAACTATTCCCGTAGACAAAGTGGGGTATGTAACGACTATTTTAGAGCCAGCATCAAGCCGCCTCAGTAACAATAAAAGAAAATCAAAAAAGTTATCAAAAGAATTTCAAAACCGATGCGGCGACCTAAATACAGGGGGCAGCACTCGCATACCAATTATGACAGCATATAGACAAAATGCTCTACGAGTACTCAATAGCTTGCAAAATGGACGCAAAACTATTGCAGAGTTGCGAGAGCAAACAGGGATAAATAACATCGGAAACATTTTACAACGTAATTTTTACGGCTGGTTTTTAAGAACCGAGAGAGGGGTCTATGAACTGAGTACCGAAGGCCTAAAATCGACTCAAAAATATGCTCATGTCATACGAGAACTAACTAATCCTTACAAATAGGTTTATATTATTGAATTTCAATTAATTTCAGGCATCATATAATAATAGAACAGGGAGAAAAATAAATGTTTAAGAAATTAATGCTTCTGGCTACAGCAGGAGTGCTGACGGTTGGACCCGTTGCGGCCGCAGAGAAAGTTAAAATTGGTTTTGTTACGACGATCACAACTCCAGCTGGGGTAATAGGACGAGATATGGTAGATGCTGTCAATCTTGCCGTAGAAGATATTGGTGGAAAAATGGGTGGTCTTAAAGTTGATTTAATTATCGAAGATGATGGATTCAAACCTGCGATAGGAAAACAAAAGACGGATAAACTAGTGAAACAAAATGATGTTGATTTCGTTGCAGGTTTCATCTGGTCACATGTTCTATTAGCATCTCAAAAGTCAGCACTAGATGCTGGAAAGTTTTTAATCAGTTCCAATGCAGGCCCATCCCAAATAGCTGGAAAGCTTTGCCACAAAAATTTCTTTTCTACTTCATGGCAAAATGATCAAACACCGATGGCTATGGGGCAGCTTTTAAATCAAAAAGGTGTAAAATCTCTATATATCATGGCACCGAATTATGCAGCTGGTAAAGATATGTCAGCTGGGGTTGAACGTGTGTTCAAAGGAAAAATTGTTGGAAAAGACCTAACCAAATGGGGTAAAGGCGCACAATTGGATTTTTCAGCAGAGTTAGCTAAAGCAAAAGCTTCCAAGGCTGAAGGTATATTTGTATTTTATCCAGGAAAAGCGGGTGGCGCATTTATCAAACAGTATGCGCAGGCCGGTTTACAAGGGAAAATCCCACTTTACTCGGTATTCACAGTAGACTCTATTGCTTTACCAAAGTTACAAAAAGCCAAGATGAATGGTGTTATGGGATCTATGATGACCCAATTTTGGGCACCAGATCTTGATAATGCCCAAAACAAAAAATTTGTATCAGGGTTTAAGAAGAAATATGGTCGGTATCCCTCTTTTTATGCAGCGCAATCCTACGATACAATTTTTCTTATTAAGAGCGCAGTAGAATCAGTAAAGGGCGATCTTTCAAATATTGATGGAATGCGGTCTGCAATGGAAAAGGCCAACTTTCCTTCCGTCCGGGGGGAATTTTCCTATGGTAATAACCACTTTCCTATTCAGAACTTCTATTCTAGGGAGGTCGTATCTGATGCAGATGGCGTTTGGACAACAGCCATACGTAAAGTTGTTTTGAAAAACCATCAAGATACCTACGCCACACAATGTAAAATGTGATTGGGAAAGATAATTCTATTTATAACGGCGGCACTGTCTTGTGTCGCCGTTCTCTTTTTATCACCATTATATATGGTAAAAGTATTTTTTAATCTTGAGATAATTCGTAGGATATTCAATAAAACATTATGGATTGGGTTCTTTTTGTTACACAAATACTAAATGGGCTGCAACTTGGCGTATTATTATTCCTATTAGCCTCTGGGTTAACCCTAATTTTTGGAATTATGGATTTTGTTAATTTAGCACACGGCTCTCTATATATGATTGGAGCATATTTTTGTGCAACCCTTACTGAGATCACTGGGTCCTTTTTATTTGGTATACTGCTCGCAATTCCTGCCACAATGCTAGTTGGTATTATTATTGAAATAATTATAGTTCGAAGACTTTATGTCCAAAATCACCTGGATCACGTGTTAGCGACATTTGGATTAATTCTCTGTTGTGATGCCTTAGTACACTTTACCTGGGGCCCTGAAGGCATGGCGATCCCTTTACCCGTAATATTGGATGGCCAAATCGAGATATTACCAGATATTACCTTTCCTACCTTTAGATTGTTGATAATAATCACTGGCCTTATAATAGCCGGGACCCTTTATCTGGTGATTACTCGCACAAAGGCTGGGATGCTTATTAGAGCAGGAGCATCAAATAGAACAATGATTGGTGCCCTTGGTGTGGATATAAAAACCCTATTTACTCTAGTTTTTGGCGCTGGAGCAGCGATGGCCGGATTTGCCGGAATGATGATAACGCCGATAACGGAAGCAAGTATTGGAATGGGAAACGATATTATTATCGTTACATTTGTTGTCATAATTATTGGTGGTATTGGATCTGTAAAGGGTGCTTTTTTAGCGGCCATCTTAGTTGGGTTTATAGACACAATGGGGAGATCTTTTCTAGATACGTTTTTGAAACTCATATTCACGGCAGAGAGCGCAGAGACGGCAGCACCTGCTTTATCCGCTATGCTTATTTATATTTTAATGGCAACTGTTTTAACATTTAGGCCTCAGGGATTATTCCCTCCCAAAGGGCGCTAAAACAATGCAAATCCTGACTAATTTCTCATTTCAAAATAGATCCGTTACCTTAGTTTTTTCAGTTCTATTTCTACTACCTGTCTATACTAGTCTAACGGGAAATGAATTTTATCTAGATCTTGTAAATCGTCTTATGATCCTCGCAATTGCTGCTGCCAGTCTAAATTTGATACTAGGTCATGGAGGCATGATTAGCTTTGGGCATGCAGCATATTTAGGCATTGGTGCATATAGTGTGGGAATTCCCGCTTATTACGATATAAATAATGGTCTTTTGCAACTTTTTCTTGCTGTGACAGTGTCAGGAATATTTGCCTTAGTAACTGGAGCAATTTGCCTCAGAACAAAAGGTGTGTATTTCATTATGATCACTATGGCATTTACACAGATGGTGTTTTTTGGATTTGTAAGCATAGAAGAGTATGGCGGCGATGATGGTCTAGTTATCAATACTAGGAGCAGTTTTGGTCAATTGCTGAATATCGAGAATAATCTTAATCTCTACTATTTTATCCTGATTTCGTTAGTTGCTTGCCTCTTTTTGATACACAAAATTGTTAGATCGCAGTTTGGATTGGTTATTGAAGGGTCGAGGAGTAACGATCAAAGGATGAGATCGATTGGTTTCGATACTTACCGTTACCGCCTTACATGTTACGTTATAGCCGGATGTATGTGTGGATACGCAGGGGCACTTTTGGGTAATTTTACTAATTTTATAAGCCCAGAAATGATGGATTGGTCAGCGTCTGGCGAATTAATTTTTATAGTGATTTTAGGAGGAACAGGATCAATCTTAGGGCCAGTTTTTGGAGCTGCTGCTTTTGTAATCTTGGAGGAATGGCTTTCAAGCCTGACCTTGTACTGGCACTTTATTTTTGGTGCCCTCCTAATAATAGTAGTTCTGTTTGCTAAAGGTGGAATAAATGGAATCCTGACGTATTTTGGGAGTGGCAAATAATGAGGCCAATTCTATCAGTGGAAGGCTTAAAAAAAAGTTTTGGAGGGATCATTGCTACTAATAATATACATCTACAAATAGAACAGGGAGAAATTCATGCTATAATTGGTCCAAACGGTGCAGGAAAGACAACACTGATTTCCCAACTTTCCGGGGACTTGAACCCCGATAAAGGCGAAGTTTTCTTTAACGGTCACTCAATTAGTAATATGCCCTCTAATAAAAGAAGCCTTCTAGGGATAGCTAGAACTTTTCAGATTACTTGCCTGATGTTAGATATGAGTGTCCTTGATAATGTTACTCTGGCTGTCCAGGCTCAGAACGGACATTCTTACCGGTTTTGGAGTGACGCGCGTCACAATAATCAGGTTATCCAAACTGCTTCTAAAGCCCTTGAACAGGTTGGCCTTTTAGATCGGGAAAATGCTAAGGCAAGCGATTTATCCCATGGAGAGCACAGACAACTTGAAATAGCTGTAGCTCTTGCGACCCAACCAAAATTATTATTGTTAGATGAACCAATGGCAGGAATGGGCACAGAAGAAAGCCAAAAATTAATAATGATATTAGAAAAATTGAAACCGCATAAAACAATGATCCTTATCGAGCATGATATGGCAGCAGTATTTGCATTAGCCGATCGAATAACGGTGATGGTATATGGGGAAATTATAGCAACCGGCCACCCCAAAGAAATACGGTCAAACCCAGCCGTGAGGCGAGCCTATTTAGGTGATCAAGAGTTACACGGATGTTAAAAATATCTAATATTTGCACATTTTATGGGGTAAGCCAGGCATTATTTGACCTCTCCTTCACTATTAACCATGGAGAAGTTGTTACTCTTTTGGGAAAAAATGGTATGGGTAAAACGACAACCGTGCACTCCATAATGGGAATTACCCCAATATCATCTGGTGAAATATTATTTGAGAATCAGAAAATAGATCATCTGCCCAGTTATAGGATTAGTCGATCTGGTATTGGGATAGTGCCAGAAGGGCGCCAGATATTTCCTAATTTGAGTGTAATAGAAAATCTTGTAGCTACGTCAGCAAATAGGAATGCGCATCCAAGCCCTTGGACTGTCGAATCTGTTCTAGCAATATTTCCACTATTAAAGACCCGCCTTAACAATATGGGAAATCTGCTTTCGGGCGGAGAACAGCAAATGTTAGCAATTAGCAGAGCTCTAATGACTAACCCTAAATTATTAATTTTAGATGAAGCTACCGAAGGTTTAGCACCTTTAGTCAGGGATGAAATTTGGGCGTGTATAGAAAAACTGAAAAACGAAGGTATTACTATTTTAATAATCGACAAAAATATTAAAGACTTAACAAGAATTGCAGATAAACATTTTATCATCGAAAAAGGTCACGTTACTTGGCACGGCACTTCTAAAGAATTTTTGAGCCAAACGAGTGTCCTTGAAGAAAAGCTGGGAATTTAAGCTTTAAGCAACAACCCTTTGTAAAGTAGTTAGTAATTAATTAAGACGTATCTGCCTATATCTTTTCCGTCCCTGAGGTCTTGAATAGCTAATGGCGCTTCACTTAATTGTCTCTTTATTATTGGAACTGATTTTACTTTCCCTTCCCGCTTTAACTGCAGAAGTTCGACCAAGTCTTGTTGTGTTCCAACATAAGAACCAACAATATTAACAACTTTAAGCGGCAAAAGTGATAATGGTAATTCCATCCCTCCACCATAAAGTCCAACAACAACTAGCGTTCCACCTTTTGCTAAGACCTGGAAACCAAATGCACTTGTTGTTGGTGATCCAACAAAATCCACTACGCCATCAGGTCCACCATCAGTAAGATTCATTAACTTTTTTGCCGCGTCCGCCTCCTTATTATCAATGACTTCATCAGCTCCAAGAGCAATAGCCGCTTTTCTTTTTGCGGGATCAATATCTGCAACAATAATTTTTGAGTTAAGAATCGCCTTGGCCATACCAATTCCAGCCAATCCAACGCCTCCAGCGCCAATGATCAAGGTACTCTGCTTAGCGGTTAAATGTTTCAATTTTTTCAATGCACTGTAGGCTGTAATTCCTGAGCATGCCGCCGTAGCGGCAAACGCTTCATCAACTCCATCATATGGAACAAGGTACTTAGCATGTGGTGCCAATAAATAGTCAGCATAACCACCGTTTCTTCTTGTACCCACTGTTATAGGATTATTACAGAGCAGTTCGTTATTATCTTTACAAACATTACAATTACCACAACCGATCCAGGGATATACAATACGTTTGTCCCCCAAGGAAACTCCGATGGCATCTGGACCAAGGCCGACTACTTCTCCTACCGGTTCATGCCCCATGGTAAATGGTAAGCCCAAACCGCGGTCTTCCAACTTAATCTGCTTTCCTCCCCCTAAATCAAAGAAGCCGTCCCATATATGAATATCTGAATGGCAAACACCACATGAAGTTATTTTTATTAAAACTTCTGAGCCTGTCGGTTCTGGTATCGGAACTTCGCACTCTTCAAGAGGCTGTCCCCAGCTTGTGATTTGATACGCCTTCATGAATGATCCTTCTTTTATTATTTGCTATAACATAAAGATTTTTATTATAAATAAATCAGACATTTTATCACTTTAATGATTCTTGAGTCCTATATGAACACAGATGAAAATCTAACACTAGAATTTGTGGATAATGGATTTGTTATCCCTTATCCTGACGACCCTTTCGAAATGAACAGTGGTCCTTTCTATCTTGGTTACGAGGATGGGGCAACAATCGTCTCATTACGAGTAGGGCGCAATCAATGTAACAGCAACTTAGTTGCTCATGGCGGCTTGTTGATGACATTGGCTGATTTGGCTGTTTGCCATGAAGCGAGTAAAGGTAAAAATTACAGTAACCCATTAACGGTGTCATTGACTGCCAGCTTTCTCAAACCAGCACCGGAGGGATCATTATTAAAGGCATTTCCTAGACTTAACCATAGAACCAAACGCATGGCATTCGTTGATTGTAAAGTGTTTGCCGACGAAGTATGTGTTTTCACATGCTCATCCATAATAAGAGTAATCTTAAAGGATAACTAAACTTTATCATACTTTTTCTGTGAGAAAAAATGTCAGAAGGCCCACTGTCTGGTATTAAAATTTTAGAATTTGGTCAAAATTTGGCAGGCCCTTATTGTGGGCAAATACTGACATTCTTGGGTGCGACCGTCGTGAAAATTGAGAGACCAGAAGGTGATGATGCCAGAAGGTGGGGCCCTCCATTCATTGACGACGACAACTCACCCGCTGTTGCTTTTGTTGCCTTAAATAGAGGGAAAAAAAGTACTGTAATAGACTTAAACCAGAAGAAGGATTGTGAACACTTAATCAATTTAATCGGAAAATCGGATATTTTCTTGCACAATATTAGAGTTGATGTTCCAAAAAAATTCGGATTTGACTCATATACGTTAACCAAAAAATTTCCCACGCTTATCTATGCAAACTTGGGGGCTTTTGGGCATAAAGGCCCATGGAAAGAGCGCCCAGGATACGAGCCTATTATTCAGGCTATGGCTGGCTTAATGTCTATTAATGGGGACCCAACTGCACCACCAGCCCGTGTCGGTGTGTCTATTATTGACCTCTCCACAGGTATGTGGACCGCAATCGGAATTCTCTCAGCGCTGGCGCAGCGTTCAAATACTGGAAAAGGGTGTGTTGTTGATACTTCTCTCTTTGAGACTGGTCTAATGTGGGTTTCTAACCATGCCGCGATGTTTTCATCTGCGGGAATAATCCCTCAAAGACTTTCCTCTGGGCATCCCTCTTTGGCTCCCTATCAGGCATTCACTTGTTCTGATGGTCCACTAATGGTTTGTCCAGGTAATGAGAGGTTGTGGCAGAAATTCGCAACGGCCCTTGATCAAACACATTGGATCACTAACCCCAATTATTTGACAAATGAACTACGTGTAGCACGCCGCGATGAAGTGAATAAAATGGTAGAGAGCGTTATGGTGATGCAATCAAGAGATTATTGGCGACAGCGACTCGATGCTGTTGGAGTTCCAAACGGTCCGTTAAATACTGTACCAGAAGTTCTAGAATTAGAGCAAACAAAAGCATTAGGTATGATGTTTCAACCATATGAGAAAAATAATGGGCAATTTCATGGCTTACCCATAAGCTTTAATGGGCAGAGAGCCGGTAATAATGCCAAGGCACCAAAATTAGATGGAAAGTAAATCTACTATTCAGTGTGTTAACTGATTGGTAAACTATGAATATATATTTTTTTATTATTAAATGCTGGAGACTAGATGAGTGAAAATACCAAGCGCGACTCAATATGCCGGTTAGCGAAATCATTATTCGATAGAGGTCTTACTATTGGAAGTTCTGGTAATATATCAGTGCGTCTCAACGATGGGTGGTTAATGACACCAACGGGTTCCTCTATGGGAAATATTAACCCGAACGAAATTTCTAAATTAGATTTAGATGGAAATCTTATATCTGGAAAAAATCCTACTAAAGAGAGTTTTCTTCACATTGCGATGTACGATCAACGACCTCAAACAGGCGCAGTAGTTCATTTGCATTCCACACATTCCGTGGCAGTCAGTTGCCTAGCAGATGTGAATAAAAAAAATGTACTTCCACCAATCACCGCATATTATGTGATGAAAATTGGGCGACTACCGTTGATCCCATATTTTCCACCAGGTGATATTAATTTAGCAAAGGCGGTGCGAGAGATGGCCTCAGAACATCACGCTGTACTTTTGGCTAACCATGGACCAGTTGTTGCTGGAAAAACGTTGGAGGATGCCGTCTACGCTACTGAGGAGTTAGAAGAAACTGCCCGGCTTTTTCTTTTATTAAAAAATATGAACACACAATATCTAGATGAAGATCAAGCCAGAAAGCTAACAGAACTATTTCCTAATTAGGAAAGTGGGGCGAGCATAATATCAGTATACTGTCGAATGTGTTAGATAACAGATTTTCTACCTTCTTGCCCTTGACCTACCATGACAAAATACCGATTAACATAGTGTAATAAGTTAACTTGAATACTGAGGAATTTTTTTAAAATGAGTGCTGGCAAACGTCTCCCGGGAACACCAATACCAAAACATCTTTGGGATGGCTTTGAGGGAATAAAAATAGCCGGCGACTCATGGGGTGACCCTGATAATCAGCTCGTTGTTTTACAACATGGTGGAGGTCAAACCCGGCATGCCTGGAAGGGTGCTGGAGAGACGTTAGGAGCTGCGGGTTATTATGCTATAGCGCTGGATGCCCGCGGACACGGAGACTCAGATTGGGCAGGCGAGGGTAATTATGGTGCTGAAAAAATGGTCGAAGATTTACGATGTGTGGTGGAGGCAGTAGGATCGAAAAGTCCTATTTTGGTTGGAGCATCAATGGGTGCAGGTACAAGTTTAGTGGCCATCGGAGAAAAAAGTATGGCAGCAAAAGCACTTGTAATGGTCGATATGGCACCTCGAATTGAGCCAGAGGGACAAGCAAAGATACAAGCTTTTATGAACCAAAAGCCAAGCGGCTTTGATAGTCTTGAAGAAGTAGCAGAGGCAATCGCGAACTATCAACCTCATCGTAAAAGGCCCCGTAATCTAGATGGATTAGCTAAAAATGTAAGATTAGCCTCAAATGGAAAATACGTCTGGCACTGGGATCCAGCCAGACGTTCTAGCCGTCCA
>MDTG01077477.1_pt1 | contig 16501 bp, 15 predicted proteins | sample 811421 | NCBI WGS metagenome assembly MDTG01 (sample SAMN05326645, study PRJNA326480) | marine metagenome | isolation source: seawater | place: Pacific Ocean: South East | collected 2011
TTTTAAAAGATAAGATAGACAACACTATTCAGGTATTCTATAAAGAAAAGAAAGATTTAAGTAAAATCAGGCGATTATAATGAATTTTTTATTACATAAACCTGAGATTTAGCTTTTTTATTTTTTATCAAAACTAGAGGGTTATTTCAGATTGAGTGAAGTTGAAAAAAAAATAGACAACGAGGAGTTGATTTTAGATGGAACCAAAATTCAATGGCATATGGATAGAATAGCTGCTTGGGAGAGGGGAGAAAGGATAGCTCCAGTAACAATTGATATGGCTCTTACTAGAGCATGTAACTACGGGTGTCATTTTTGTTACGCAATGTTGCAAGAAAATGATAGAGAAGTAATAAATAAAAGGGTTATTACTGAGTTTTTAGAAGACGCAGCTGAAATAGGTGTTAAAGCTATTAGTTTTGTTTCAGATGGAGAGAGTACCATTTCTCCAGCATTTATTGATGGTGTAAAGAGGGGCAATGACCTAGGAATTTCAATGGCCGTCGGGACCAATGGTTTTGTATTAACAGAGTCAAAATTGGAAGAGGTACTTCCCCATTTAACATATATAAGGATTAATATTTCTGCTGGAGAAAAAAAAAGATACGCTGAAATTATGGGTGTTAAAGAATCTTATTTTGATAGAGTAATTCAAAATATTAAAGATATGGTAAGAATTAAAGCTCAAAATAATTTAAGCGTAACTATTGGTTTGCAGATGGTTTTAATGCCTGAATATTCTGATCAAATAATACCACTTGCAAAAATAGGTAAAGAACTTCAGCCTGATTATTTAATAATAAAGCATTGTAGTGATAATGAGGATGGTGAGCTGGGAGTGAATTATGATGCTTATAAAACAATTTTTGGACTTCTTAAAAAAGCAGAGAGTTTTTCAGATGATCATTACAAGGTAAGAATAAAATGGTCAAAAATTGAATCTGGTGAACATAGATCTTATCAAAGATGTTACGGAGCTCCTTTTATGATTCAAATTTCTGGTTCTGGGCTTGTCGCTCCATGTGGAATGTTATTCAACGAGAGATATAAAAGATTTCATATTGGTAATATATGTAAGACAAGATTTAAAGATATTTGGAATTCAGATGAATATTGGGAAGTGATGAATCATTTAGCATCAGATAATTTTGATGCACAATCCATGTGTGGGACTTTATGTCTTCAACACAAAGTAAACGAAGCATTAGATAATCACATTAAGGGAACAAAAAAAATATCTCAATCAAAAATAAAGTCAGTTCCTCACGTCAATTTTATCTGAGTGAGATGAATATATTTCCTCGAAAGAATTATAAATCCTATAATGCGTATGCTAGAAGTTATTTCAAAGAATTAAATAAAGTTCAAAACAAGATCAACTTAAAATTAATTACAAAAGTTTCAGAGCTACTTTCTTATTGTTTTGAAAAACAAAAACGAGTTTTTGTTTGTGGTAATGGTGGATCAGCGTCTATCTCCAATCATCTGGTTTGTGATTCTTTAAAAGGTATAAGTCAAAACACAAGTATCAAACCAAAAATAATTTCTTTAACAACAAATATTGAATTAATTACTGCTATAAGTAATGATATTAATTATTCAGATATATTTGTTTTCCAATTAATAAGACTTGCATCCCCGAATGATTGTTTAATAACAATTTCTTCATCAGGAAATTCAAAAAATATTATTAATGCCATTAAATGGAGCAAAAAAAATAAAATTAACACAATCAGTTTAAATGGCTTTGATGGCGGAAAGGCTGCAAAAATATCTGATATAAGTATAAATGTTCCATCAACTAACTATGGAATAGTTGAAGATTCGCATCAGTCAATAATGCATATACTGGCACAATTTACAAGGTTTAAAAATTTAAACAAAAGTGTCAATTTTAAAAAAATTAATTTCTAGTTTTTTCTATAAATTGAATAAAAAAATATCAAAAGATTTGATATTGAAATACTTATACCAAAAACGATTGAGGCTATAATTATATTATTTGAATCAGAAATATCCTCAGCAATTTTATTTGCTGACCATTCTCGTATTCCCCACCCATTTATTGAAAAAGGGAACATTCCTACAAAGTTTAAAAATAACGAGATAAAGTAGTCATTTAAGGAGCTTTCATAATTTTTTAATCCTAACAACTGAACAAATAAGGACATAGAGAAACTTAACTGAGAAAGTACGCTTAAAATAATTAAACGTAAAAAATTTAAAGTATTTTTCTTTTTATAAATTTTTTTAAATAAATTTAATCTAGAATTATAGAAAATAAAAAAAATTAAAATTTCAAAAAATAAAATAAAAAAAAAATAGTAAGAATTTAATAACCCTATATATATCATTGATATCAATCCTAAATGTCCAAGAGTAAAAAAACCTACTAAGCGATCAAATAAAATGAATTTAATTTCATCTTTTTTTTTTATCTTATTCGGTGAAATTAATTTTGATAAATCTCCAGCAATTATAGAAGGAACAAAATTGTTGATTATATTCGCTCTGGAGGTCAAATTTAAGTAATTTATACCATCAAACATTAAATTTTTATTACTAGAAAAATATTGAACAGCTTTTTGCCAACGTATTGACGACAAAATAACACCAACTATCTGAAAAACTATTGTTAATAGAATAAATCCATAATTTTCTTTTAGAAATAAATCAATATTAACTGTTAAATTAGATGTTAAATTAAAAATAACTTTGAGTGTTATAATAATTATTAAAACTGAAAAAAATATTTTTGCGAGTTTTATAAGCATAAATTCATTTTGAGAAATATTTGTTGTTTGTAATAATTAAATTGTTTTTACACTCACTAAATAATTTAACATAATGTATATTATACCGCTTAGTATAGCTAGATTTAAAATTAACTATAACCAAGATATAGTACACTCGAACCAAACAGAACACCTGTGATAAGAAAAATAACAAATGTATATCCCATAATTTGTCTCATATGTAGTCCTGCAATTGCTAGTAAAGGTATTGTCCAAAATGGTTGAATCATATTAGTCCATTGATCGCCATAGGAAACGCTCAAAACTATTATATTTGGTTCAACATTTAATTTTTGTGCAGCTTCAATCATTACTGGTCCTTGCACTGCCCACTGCCCTCCTCCTGATGGTATAAACATGTTAACAATTCCTGCTGATAAAAATGAATAAAAACCCAGTGTTTCTTTTGTTGAAATAGAAGTAATCCAATCAGCTACAACATTTAATAATTCAGTATTTCCCATCATGCCCATTATTCCTGCATAAAACGGGTATTGAAGAATTATTGGCCCTACTGTTTTTGACGCGTTGTTTACCAGTTCAACAAAATGCATAGGTGAATTGGAAAGAATAAGTCCTACACCTAAAAAAGTAAAACTTACAAATGATAAAGTTAAAAAGAAGCCATTAAGATAATACGACAAGAAAATATAAAATAATATAACTAAACCAAGAAATAAACTTAAGTATCTTGTATTTTCAATAATATATATAAAGTTTCTATTTGATTTGTTTTTATTATTTTTTTCATTTGCTTGAGTTTTACTTAAAACATTTTGATTTATTTCTATTGTTTCTTTTTCGTTAGGTTTCATTAATGGGTTAATTAGTGTGATAACAAAAAGGGTTACTATTGCCATAAAAATATTAAATGAAGTAAAAATCGTTTCAGTTACCGGAATTACTCCAATTTTTGATTCTAATGTATGTCCTGGAGTTGAAACAAATAATGCACTTGAAGAAGAATAACCCATATGCCAGATAACATACCCTGAGTATGCAGATGCGACTAGCAATGGATAATGTATTTTAATTTTTTTTTTTAAGCAGCCTAATGCTACAAATTTCGAGACGATACCTCCTACAATCAAACCCAAAGACCATGCCAACAAACTAGCACAACCAGAACAAAAAGTTACCAAAGCGTAGGCTTGAAAAGCATTTCTTGGTAATTTTCCAACTTTATTTAAAAGACTCTCAACAGGTTTAGTATGTGCTAGTGAATGCGCTCCAATCATAATAAGACATATTTGTGCTGTAAAAGTAAAAAGTTTTGGCAAGCCCTCCCCCCAAGCAATAATAGCATCTGAGGGAGTTGCTCCTGCTACAGTTATAGCCAATAAGTAAGTAAGAATAGATAATATTATTACAAATATAAACGCATCAGGGTACGACTTTTCAACCATTCTTACGAATGGCTTGGCAATATTATCTAATGTACTCATTAACTACAATTTTTATAAAATTTAGTTAATTTTTAATGCAATAACTTTTCCTTCTGTCATTATAGGTATAAGAATTAAATTTTTATCCAGTATTACTTCGTGATCAGCTGCACCTTGTTCCGTGCTTTTAAGCACTTTAACTTTTGAATTATTTTTCATTGAATAAAGTTTTCCAGCAGACCAATCTGTAACGTAATAAGCACCTTTACCATCAGCTTCAATTCCATCTAAATTACCTATAGTTTTATCAGGACCTAAATTTTTAACTTTTTTTGTATTAAGATCAACAACTTTTAAATTTCCTGATCTTTCAGGTGTACCCCAACCCTCCATCACAGAACCCCAACTACCAACAATCATTTGACTTTTATCTGAATCAATATGAATTCCGTTTGGAGCTAAATTTGGACTATTTAACCATATAGGTAATTGACTAAATTGATTTAATCTGTAAATACTATCTGTATAAGTATCACCCACGTAAACATTACCATACTTATCTGCAGTAACATCATTAAAACAAACTGCTCCAGAACCTTTGTATTTATTTATTACTTTTCCCGAAGCTATGTCAACTTCAACCAATTCGTCAACATCAGCGATATATAATTTATCTTTAAATATTGTAAGACCTTTTGGTGCATTTAAAGATTTTATCCATTTTTTTTCCACTACCTTACCATCGAGACTCATTTTCGATATGTAACCAGAACCGTCTTTTTTAAATGGATGATTAACTATATTTGAAACATACAAAACATCGTTTGTTTTATCATAAATTACTGACTCAGGAAGTTCGAATACTTTTTCGCTTTCCCAAGCTATTTCAAGTTCCTCAGCTTCAATTAAAAAACTGAACAAAAATACAACAACAAATGTAGTTAATATTTTAATTATTTTCATTTTTTCTCCTTTTTATTAATTGTTAGTTGGCATTGAAAATTTAATTTCATCAATTTTTGATGATGGCCATTTTTGTGTTATCGTTTTTCTTTGTGTATAAAAACGCAGACCATCTGGCCCATATATACTTAAATCTCCAAAAAACGAATCTTTCCAACCACCAAAACTATGAAATGATGATGGTACTGGTAGCGGAATATTAATTCCAACCATACCAATATTAACTTCATCAGTAAATTTTCTTGCTAATTCCCCATTATTTGTAAATATACAACATCCATTACCAAATTTATTTTCGTCAATTATTTTTAACCCTTCATTAACATTGTTCACATTTATAAGCTGAAGTACGGGACCAAATATTTCATTCTTATATGATTCCATCTTTGGGTTCGTATTATCTATTAGTGTAGGTCCAAGAAAAAAACCAGTTTTTAAATGAATTGGTTTAATTTGAAGCTTTCTGCCATCAATAATTATCTTCGCTCCGTCTTTCTCGGCACTATTAATCATTTTAATAATATTTTTTTTATGTTCTCTTGAAATTACTGGTCCAAAACTGTCATCATCACCAGTTGCAACTTTAAATTTTTTTATTTCACTAGATAATGCATTGACAATTTCTTGATGAATTTCACCAACAGTTATTGCAACCGATAACGCCATACATCTTTGTCCAGACGATCCATATGCAGCACCTAAAAGTTGATTAACAGTTTGCTCAATATTCGCATCGGGTAAAATTAAAGCATGATTTTTTGCTCCTCCTAATGCCTGACATCTTTTTCCATTTGAGGTTGCCGTAGTAAATATATGCTCAGCTACTGGAGTAGATCCGACGAAACTCACTGCTTTAATTCTTTTATCATCTAAAAGATGTTTTACAGTATCTTTTCCTCCATTTAAGATATTTAAAACTCCATCAGGTAGTCCAGCTTCAGAAAAAAGTTCAGCTAAAAATTGAGTTGCAATTGGATCTTTTTCTGATGGTTTTAAAATAAACACATTACCAGCTGCAATTGCTATTGGAAACATCCATAATGGTACCATCGCGGGAAAATTAAATGGAGTTATTCCTAAAACAATTCCAAGTGGCTCAAATTGACTCCAAGTATCAATCGAAGTGCTTACGTTTTTATTATGTTCACCTTTTATCGAATTTGCTATACCACAAGCATATTCAACATTCTCTATTCCCCGCCTAATTTCTCCTATGGCATCATTTTCAGTTTTACCCAAGTCATCACTGATAAGTTTTGCTAGTTTATCAATATTTTTTTCTAAAATATTTTTGTAATTGAATAAAATATTTGTTCTTTTTGTAATTGATACATTTTTCCAAAGAGAAAATGCTTTTTTTGAACTTTCAATTGTTTTATTTACTGTTTCTTTTGACGCTGAGGACAATATACCAAGAAGTTGACCAGTTGATGGGTTAATGATGTCGATTTTTTCTCCATTATCAATAAATTCTTTTCCATGAATATAATGACCAAAAAAACTTTTAATTGAGTTGTTATCCATATGTAGACCAAATTTATATATATATTACGAGTATTAATTTTGCATTTCAATGTTTTTTTGTTAGTTTTTAAATTGCAAATTTGCAGTTTTATATTTTAATTATTTTTTAATTTGAGTAAAATAATAATATGTTTAACTGGAATGATCTTGAGTCTTTTTTAACATTATCGAGAAGTTTAAAGCTTAGTTTAGCCTCAAAAAAATTAAAAATAGAATCTACAACAATATCTAGAAGAATATTAAGATTAGAAAAAAGATTAGATGTTAAACTTTTTTTTAGATCAAACAATAATTATCAATTAACTGAAAATGGTCAAAGTTTATTGGCTTTTGCGGAAAGAATAGAGTCTGAAACTATATCTATTAATGAATTTTTTTTAAATAAAAATTTTAGTTTAAGTGGAATAGTTCGAGTTGCACTTCCTGAAGGAATTGGTGTAGAGGTTTTTTCAAATTATTTAGAGGATTTCTATAAATTGCACCCAGATTTACAAATAGAGCTTTTGGCTGATACTAAAGCTAGAAATATGTTAACAAGAGAAATTGACATTTCAATATCATTGTCTAGACCAACAAGAGGAAGATTAGTTGCAAAAAAATTAGCCTCATATAAGCTTAAATTGTACGGATCGGCTGATTACATAAAAAAAAATCCAAAAATAGTAATATTGAAGGATCTATGTGAACATAAATTTATAGGATACATTGATGATTTAATAGATTTTCCAGAATTAAAATATCTCTCTGATCTTGGTAAAAATATAAAAGTTATATTTAGAAGCAATAGTTTAAGAGCTCAATTAAAAGCAGTAAATCAAGGCATAGGGCTTGCACTTTTACATACTTTTATTGCAAAAAAACAAACAAAATTAAAAGTTATATTAGACGATGAAATTAATATACTTCGAGAATATTGGATTGTTATACATGAAGATTTGATAAATTTAAAAAGAGTTAGGGTTGTAATTGATTTTCTAACAAAAATTATTGAGAAAGAAAAAAATAATTTTTTATAATTAAATTTTCAGTTTCATTCCATCAAACGCTGCAAAGCAGTTTTTTGGGAGTAATTTGGTTATCTCATCGTAGTCAGTTTCGTTATTCATATGAGTTATCACAGCTTTTTTGGGTTTGACTCTTTCAATCCATTTTAATGTTTTTTCAAGATGTGCATGGGTTTTATGAGGTCTTACTCTCAAACAATCTACTATCCATAAATCTAAATTATATAGCTTTTCAAAGGCTTCTTCACTCAATTCCACTACATCAGATGAGTATGCAAAATTATTTATTCTAAAACCCAAAGATTTGCCAAATCCATGATCCTGATCGAAAGGATCAATAATTAATTCATTGATTTTGAATTTAGTTTTTATAATTATTGGATTTAAGCAAGGTTTATAAAAAAAACCATTTGCTTTAGGGTGTAATCTTTCAAAAATATAACCAAATTTTTTTTTTATTTGCTCTAGTGTTTCTGTATTTGTGTATAAATCTATGTATTTATTCATAACTATATTCAAAAATCTAAAATCATCAACACCATGTATATGGTCTGCATGAGAATGAGTTATCAACACACCGTCTATTTTTTTTACTTTTGCTTTTATTAACTGTTGTCTAAGATCAGGAGTAGCATCTATAAGTATGACAGTATTTTTATATTCGACTAAAATTGAGGAACGAAGTCTATAATTCTTTTTATTTTTAGGATTGCATTTTCCCCAGTTATTTCCAACTGTTGGGACACCTGAAGAACTTCCACAACCTAATATTGTTACGTTTAAAGACATTTAGTTTTAACTTTTTTAAAAAGATCAAAAAAATTTTTTGTTGTAATCATTGCCATTTCATTAACCTCTTTTTTTTTTATATTTGAAATTTCTTTTAGTGTATGTTCTACAAATGACGGTTCATTTCTTTTACCTCTAAAAGGTTTAGGGGCTAAATAGGGAGCATCTGTTTCAATCAAAATTCTGTCATTTGGTATATAATTAACAATTTTTTTGAGATCATGAGAATTATTATAGGTTATGATTCCAGAAATTGATATGTAAAATCCGTTATCTAGAGCTATTTTAGCTAAATTTTTAGATCCAGTAAAACAGTGAATAAGACCTACAGAATTATATAATTTTACCTTAGAATTTAGTATTTCTATTGTCTCATTTTCAGCATTTCTGGTATGAATTATTGTTGGTATATTTTTCTTACCAGATAAGTTTAAATGAACTTCAAAATAATCAATTTGTTTTTTTTCAAATTCTCTTGATCGATAAAAGTCTAATCCTGTTTCACCCAATCCAACAACTTTATCATTTAATTCTAAATTTTTTTTTAAGGTATTAAATAAATCGTCATAATTTTTGTTTTCTAATCCAACATTATTAGGATGCACTCCAGTTGTACACCAAACATTTCTATATTTGTTGGTTAATTCAAGAATTTTAGCAAAATTTTCTAAATTTATGGAAATTGTTAAAAAACGATTAATATTTTTTTTTTTGGCCCTTAAGATTATTTCATCCAGATCATTTTCAAAATCTTTAAAATCTAAGTGACAATGACTGTCTACAATTTCATACATTATATCTTGGAAATAATTGTTTTACTTCTTTCAATTGCGTCCCCTTTTTAATTATATTTTGTTTATTGTATGAATCAAAGCCTCTATTTTTTTTATCAATATTCAAAGTATCTAATATTCTTCTAGAAGATTCGGGTATGAAGGGTTGCAAGATTATTCCAAGTAATCGAATTGATTCTATTATTTCTGATAGAACAATTGCAGTTCGCATCTCATTTTCTTTAAAAAGATTCCACGGTTCTGTTTTATCAATATATTGATTTAGTTTACTAATAAAATTCCAAATGTTCTCGAGTGCTTTATTAATTTGGAATAATTTCATATTAATATTTACTTCACCTAGTAATTCGTATCCAAACTCTAAAATTTCAAATTTTTTATTTTCACTAAGATCATATGGAAACTTATTTTCAAAATATTTGTCATTTAATTTTAAAGTTCTTTGAATAAGATTTCCTAAATTATTTGATAAATCAGCGTTAATTCTTGAAATAAGAGCTTTTTCTGAAAAGTCCCCGTCCTGCCCAAGCGTGATTTCTCTTAATAAGAAATATCTTATTTGATCTAAACCAAATTTTTTAATTATTTCTAATGGATCTATCGTATTTCCAAGAGATTTTGAAATTTTTTTTCCTTCATTTGTCCACCAACCATGTGCAAAAATTTGTTTGGGAGGTTCTAAATCTGCGCCCATCAAAAGCGCTGGCCAATAAATAGCATGAAATTTTAAAATATCTTTACCAATTATGTGAATAGAGTTATTCCAGAGAGATAATCCATCCTTACTCATGTTGGGATAATCCAATGAAGTAATATAATTAGTTAAAGCATCTATCCAAACATATATGATATGATTTTCGGACTCAGGAACCTTAATTCCCCATTTAAAGCTCGTTCTGGAAATTGACAAATCCTTTAGACCATTCTTTACAAAACTCACAACTTCATTTTTTCTAGATAATGGTAGAATAAAATTTTTATTTGTTTCGTATAATTCAAGCAGTTTATTTTGCCATTGAGACAATTTAAAGAAATAGCTTTCTTCTTCAACCCACTCAACTTTCTCCCCATCAGTGGTTTCAAAATTTCCATTTTTTTTGATCAGTTCTTTTTCCTGATAAAATGTTTCATCTTTAATGGAATACCAACCTACATATTTGTCTAAATAAATTTGATTATTTTTTAAAAGTTTTTCCCAAAAAGATTTAACAGATTTTTTATGTCTTATTTCAGTTGTTCTAATAAAATCATTATTTGAAAGATTAAGGATTTCACATAGATTAAAAAAATTTTTTGAAATTATGTCAACGTATTCTTGTGGATTAGAATTTTTTTTTTGTGCAGCTTTTTCTACTTTTAAACCATGCTCATCTGTGCCAGTTAGAAATTTTACATTATAATTATGGAGTTTAAAAAAACGGGAAATTGTGTCTGAAATTATTGATGTATATGCATGTCCTATGTGAGGTATGTCATTTACATAATATATAGGTGTTGTGATGTAGACTTCTTTCATTTATTCAACTTAATCTTATTGAAATAATTTACAAATATTTCTGTAAGTTCTTGTTTAATTGATAGGTTCAAATTCTCATTATTTTTGGTTGTTATTAAATTGAGAAATTCTATTATATTTTTGTATAACGTTAAATTTTTAAATTCTTTTTTTAGAATTTTTGTTGACTCATAATAAAAGAAAGACTTAACCATTGATAAAATTAAGTTCGGTTCACCAGAAAATAAATCAGTAATTTCCTTAATTTGTAAATGCTCAAGATTATCTTTTGAAATTATAGATTTAGTTTTTTTTATAATTTCCATACCATTAGATTCATAAATTTGTAAAAAAAATCTCGGATTACCATTACTATAATTATAAAAAAAAGTTAATGTTTCAAAATTATAATTAATTTTTTTCATTTTCAAAAAACTTTCAAAATCAACTTTAGATAACTCCTCAAATTTTAAATTAATGCATCTTGAGGATATCGTTTTAGGTACTGTGAATATATTGTGTACAATTAAAAACATAATTAGTTTAGAAGGTGGTTCTTCAATAGTTTTTAAAAGAGCATTTTTTACATTAAGATTTAAATTATCAAAGTTATCAATTAAAAGATAAGAAAAAATTTTATTATCAAAATTTGAAAGTTGAATATCATTAATAACAGTTCTAATCATTGACATATCAGTTTTGTCTTCATATTCGTTATTAATTTCTTTCACAGAGCTAATATAGTCTTTTCTTAAATTTTCAGTAAATCCATTTGATTTTTTCTTCATTGTTTTTTCTGCTAAAGACCAAAAAATAAAATTTTTTATAGCCTTTTTTTTTCCTATTCCTTGAGTTCCATAAATTAGCCAAGAATGGTGAAATTTTGTTTTAAAAGATTTTTTTAGAAATTCTAGTTGTTCAAAATGGCCGATAAGTTCTGTATATTTATTCATTATTAATTGCGTAGGGTATTTTAACTTTCAAAAATTTAATTTTATTAAGTGCGTCTATAATATTTTTATGAACGTTTAATTTAGATTGGGTGCCATCAATTATTTTAATCCTTCCATTTTTTCTTGCTAATTCCAAATAAGATTTTCTAACTTTTTCATGAAATTCAATGTTATAAGATTCATACCTATTTTCATTTGACTTTCTCTTCATTGTTCTCGAAAGTCCTATTTTTGGGGATATATCTATCAAAAATGTAATTTTAGGAATAATTTTTTTAATAATTAATTCGTTTATTAATCCAAAATATTTTTTTTTAATTCCTTTTGCTGAAATTTGATAGGCATAAGTAGAATCTATAAATCTATCGCATATGATAATATTTTTTTTAATAACTGGGATTATAACATTTTTAAGGTGTTCATTTCTTGCAGCATTTATTAAAAGCAGTTCTGTGATTGGATCCCATTCAAATTCTTGTTTTTTTACCAGAATTTCTCTTATTTTTTCACCCTGGATTGTACCTCCAGGTTCTCTGGTAAGAATAACATTTTTCGAAACTTTCTTTAACGAGTTAAAAAGAAATGACGATTGGGTCGATTTACCTGTTCCCTCTCCACCTTCCAAAGTGATTAACTTATTCATTCTTTTAAACTAAAAATACTTTCTCCGAGTATCAAGTACTTTAACTTAAAAAAAACTTTTGACAAAAATTTTTTTTCTTTTATCGAGACATCAGAAGTTAATGAAACTTTCTTAACTAGATTACCTTTTTTATCTTTAATTAATAATTCTGCTATCTGATCATCCTTTTGTATTGGTGCTATTAATGGAGAAGTGTACTTTAGTGACACTTTTATATGATTTTTCAATGATTTTGGAACATTTATAATTAGATTTTGTCTACTTTTAACTTCAATTGTATTTACTGATCCATTCCAAACATTTATTTTTTCAATTAACTTTCCCTTTTCTAAAATTTTTAAATTTTTAAAATTGTTAAAAGCTATATCCATAAATCTTTTTGATTCCTTTTTTCTCTGACTATTACTTTCTAATCCATTGAGAACTAATATTACACGTCTATCTTTTCTTATTGAAGAGGCGACTAATCCAAACCCCCCTAATGAGGTGCGACCAGTTTTTAATCCATCAGTGAATGGATCAGAAAATAAAAGTGGGTTTCTATTATTTTGTTTAATATTATTGTAAGAAAACTCTTTTTCAGAATAAATTTTATAAAGATCAGGAAAATCACTTATTGTTTTTAATGACAATCGTAGAATGTCCCTTGCAGACATTAAATGATCTGGATCTGGCCAACCTGTTGCGTTAGAAAAAAAAGAATCAGTAAGACCTATTTCCTTTGCTAATATGTTTAATTCCTCAGCAAAACTAGATTCTGTCCCAGAAAAACCTTCAGCAATAGTAATACAAGCATCATTGCCAGATTGAACGATTATTCCCCTTAAAAGATCCTCAATCGTCACATTAGTATTAACATTTAAAAACATCTTAGATCCACCCTTTTTCCATGCTTTTTTACTTACTTTAAATGTATCTTTAAGTGAAATTTCGCCATCACTAATTTTCTTAAATATATAGTAAACAGTCATAAGCTTACTCATTGAACTTGGTGACATCAATTCATCAGCATTTTTTTCAAATATAATAGTGTCTGTTTGCACATCATATAAAATAGCCTGTTTGGCAGTAGTATTTATTGAAAAAGCTTCTTTAGGGATAACAAAGCATAGAACAAATAAAAGTTTTAATAGTTTCATCTGAGCTTCTCTGTTATTAACTTTGAATTTTTTAATCCAGCGTTATTTAATTTTTCCAAAATATTTTGTGCAATAGATTTATTGGAAATTGGACCTATTCTAACTCTATAAAAATATTTTTCATTTATAAATTCGCGTTTAATAAATGCCTTAAAATTTTCTAATTTTTCTAATAACATTTTGGCATTTCTTATATCTGAAAAAGCACCAACTTGAATTAATATTTTTTTATTATCTGATTTGTTATTTTGCTTAAAGACTTCATTTTTTGATATTTTTTCTTTTTTTAAGTTATTTGATTTTTTGATATTTTTTGTGTTTTCTCTTTGATTATCTATTAAATCTTTTTTTATTACCTTTTCTGATTGCCCTGCATCGGAGACAAAAACTTCATAATTTTCATAATCCATTGCGATCTTTCTACTTTTTTCTTCATTGATTTGGACTCTTACTTTTGCTGTACCGCTTTTTAAAATACCAAGAATTTCAGCAGATTTTTTTGATAAATCAATAATTCTTCCTCTAACAAATGGCCCTCTATCATTTATTCTAATTTCTAATTTTTTATTATTTTCTAAATTTGTTACCATTACTATGGAAGGAATTGGTAAAGTTTTATGTGCAGCAGAAATAGCATTTTGATTAAAAGTTTCACCATTCGCTGTTTTTTTACCATGAAAATTTGGCCCATACCAAGATGCAATTCCGACTTCATCATATTGATAATTAACCGCAGGATAAAACCACTGACCATTAATTTTATATGGCTTGCCAACTTTATATTTGGGTCTGTCAACGTATTTAGAATCACCAAAAATCTTTGCACTATTAATTACAAAAGATGTTTCTGAACAACTAGTAAAAAAAAATATTGAAAAGATTAATAATTTACACTTATTTTTCTTCATTAATTTTATCTGATAAAATATTAACAGCTAAGGCAAAATAATTTGATCTATTCCAATTCAAAATTACATCAAAATTCTCTGTTACCAAAAAAACCCTATTAGAAGATTCATCTGGTATAATTATTCTTAATTTATATTCACTATAACTTCTTCTGATTGGTAATCCCACAGATTTCCAAAAATTTTCGTTTTTATATACTTTTTTCTTTGATAATTCCAATATTTCTTCATCCACAACAAAGTCTTTGATTTCTTCACCCCAACTAAGATTGTTTATCCAACCCATTTTTGATAGATAATTAGCGCCTGATGCCAAGGCATCAGAATAATTATTTAGCAAGTCTTTTTTGCCGTCATTATCGAAATCCTGAGCATAATTTACAAATGTACTGGGCATAAATTGGGTATGACCAAATGCACCAGCCCAAGATCCTCTTAAATTTTTTCTAGAAATATGTCCATCGTCAATAATTTTAAGAGAGTGTTTTAGTTCTTTCAAAAAAAAATTAGCTCTTCTACCATCAAATGATAAAGAGGCAAGGGAATTTAAAACATCAAATTTTCCTTGGTGTTTTCCATATGAAGTTTCAATTCCCCACAATGAAACGATGATATAAGGTGAAACATTATAATTCCTCTCAATTTCTTTTATTAAATCTAAATTTTTTTTTAATTTTAATTTCCCTTTTTCTACTCTTTTATTTGTTATAACTTTACTAAGATATTCATTAAAAGTTAACTTAAATTCTGGCTGTTTTTTATCTAATTCAACTACTCTAGAATTAAATTTTATTTCATTTAAGATTTTTAAAGTATCATCTTTTAAATTTAGACTTTTTAATTCGATTTTAAGATTATTTAGCCACCTTTCCCAAGAAATTACATGGTCTTTAGATTCGAACTTTGGAGAATCAAGTGATTCTGTCAATACAATTTCATAAAAGAGAAATAAAGAGAGAAAAATAAGGGTATTAAACATTTCTAAATTTTATATTTTTTCTGTTTAAATCTTTTATTTTTTTACAACCCATAAGTTTCATATTTCTTTCCAATTCATTTTTCAAATTACCAACACATTTTTTAACAGCCTGATACCCTCCTGCAGCCAATGAATAAAGATATAACCTGCCTCCAGAACACGCATTAGCACCTAATGAAAGAGCTTTTAACATATGGGTACCTCTTCTGATACCACCATCACAAATTACCTCTATTTTACCCCCAACAGAGTCCAATATTTCCTTCAACTGATCAAATGGTGCTCTGGATCCATCCAATTGTCTCCCGCCATGGTTAGAAATCATAATTGCCGACGCGCCAATCTTTACTGCCATTTTTGCATCTTCCACTGACATTATTCCTTTTAAGCAAAATGGTCCATCCCAATATTTTCTAATATTTTCTGCATCTTTCCATGACATATTCTGGTCTAACATCGTACTAAAATAATCACCTATTGATATAGCTTGTTTTGTTCCTTCGCCAACATAATTACTTAAAAAAGGTAAATCAAATTTTTCTCTAAATAAATAATTTAATGTCCAATAAGGAGAAAAAGCATAACTGAAAAAGCTACTTAAAGTGAATTTTGGTGGCGAAGTAAATCCAGTTCTTAAATCTCTCTCTCTATTTCCACCTGTAATTGTATCAACTGTTAAAGCAAGCGCATCAAACTTTCTTGTTTTACATTCATCTATCATATTTTTTGTTAATGATTTATCTTTATGAAAATAGAGTTGAAATATTTTAGGTGCAGACAAATTAGATATTCTTTTTGCTGAAACTGTAGATAATGAGGAAATTCCAAAAAAAATATTAAAGTCTTCAGCAGCTTTCCCTACTGCCAACTCGCCTTCATGATGGAATATCCTTTGCAAAGCGGTTGGTGATAAAAAAAAAGGTAAATTCATTTTTTTTCCAAAAACGGTAGTTGATAAATCAATTTTTTCAACACCTCTTAAAACATTTGGCACTAAGTCACAATTATTAAAAGCCTCAGTGTTCCTTTTCAAAGTAACCTCATCATCTGCCGCTCCGTCGATATAATGAAATACTGGAAAAGGAAGTCTTTTTTTAGCCAACCGTCTAAAGTCCTCAACATTATTAAAA
>MDTG01078334.1_pt1 | contig 16501 bp, 12 predicted proteins | sample 811421 | NCBI WGS metagenome assembly MDTG01 (sample SAMN05326645, study PRJNA326480) | marine metagenome | isolation source: seawater | place: Pacific Ocean: South East | collected 2011
GCCGATGGCGCCGCCCAGGTCGACGCCGGCCTGCTGAAGACAGCTCGCCATCTCGACGATGTCGTCGTGCCGCACGACCTGCAGCAGGGCCAGCTCGGAGTCGAGCTGGGCCATGGCCGGCGAGTTCCTGAGGGTTGCCTCGGCATCCTTCACCGCGTCGGCGGACGCCGAGGTCAGGCAGGCGGTGAACGCGCCGACGTTGCCGTTGAAGGTGCAGCCGAGCACCGTGAACGCGTCCACCTGAAAGAAAGCGCCGGCGGACGGTGGAAACGCGCCGGCGACGAGCAGTACGGCGATAGCCAGGATCCTGTGCATGGTGATGTTCCGGCCGATGGAGTGGACGGCCATGCTAGTCCCGGGGTCGCGGCGCCCGTACCGCTCGAATTAGGTAGGCCCGCGGTCGCCGCGCACCTGCCCCTCGACCCGGGCAGGCCCGCTGTGGCGGTGGGGTCAGGCGTTCGCCCGGTGGTGGGCGTCCACCTCCCGAAGCTGGGTCAGATCGCCGATGTCGCTCCAGAAACCCCGCCATTCCTGGGCGGTCAGCGCGCCGCGGGCCAGCAGCTCGAAGTACACCTCGCGCAGGCTGAATCGCTCGGCCCGTCGCCCGTCGAGGGCCCGGGGGTCGAGCAGGGCGATGCCGCAATAGACGAAGCCGTCGCCGCGCCGGCGCACCACCCCGTCCTCGACGTCGAAGTCGCCGCGGTCGCGGAAGGCCGGCCGCGGCGTGACCACCAGGTGGGCCAGGCTGCCCGCAGGCGGCCGGTCGGGCAGCGCGGTGAGCGGAAAGTCGGTATAGATGTCGCCGTTCAGAAGCAGGAACGGCGCCTCGCCCAGCAGGGGCAGGGCGTTGACGATGCCGCCGCCCGTTTCCAGCAGCGTGTCCTCGCGGCTGTAGCGGACGGTCAGCCCGAACCCGGCGCCGTCGCCCACGGCGGCGACGATCTGCTCGCCCAGGTGGTGCAGGTTGATCACCACCTCGCGGATGCCGGCCGCCGCCAGCCAGCGGAGCTGGTGGGCCAGCATGGGCTCGCCGCCCACCGGAGCCAGGGCCTTGGGCACGCGGTCGGTGAGGGGCCGCAGTCGCTCGCCGCGTCCGGCGGCGAGGATCATGGCCTTCACGGGCGGGCCTCGAGGCGCGCCCGGGCGGCGGGCAGCATGACCTCCGCGTGGGCGGCCAGCGCGCCCAGGGCGGGCACCGCCGGCGCGTGCCGGCCGGCGAGCACGGCGATCCGCTCCAGCACCGGCACGACGTGGGGCAGGTGGCTGTCGCGGCCGTCCCGCAGCCACAGCCGCGCGAAGATGCCGACGGCCTTGAGCTGGCGCTGCAGGGCCACCAGATCCATGTCGACGGCGAAGGTGGCGCGATCCAGGGGCAGCGGGCTCGCCGCCGCGTACGCATCCCGCCACCGCGCCACCGTCTCCTCGGGGAAGGCGTGGTAGCAGTCGCGCAGCAGCGAGGCGATGTCGTAGGTGGCCGGACCCATCAGCGCGTCCTGGAAATCCACCACGCCGACGGTGCCGTCCGGCAGCAGCAGCAGGTTGCGGCCGTGGTAGTCGCGATGCACGCAGCAGCGCGGCTGGCGATCGGTGGCGGCGAGCAGTTCGCCGAAGGCGTCGTCGAGGGTGTCCGGGGGCGCGCTGTCCAGCAGGCCGCCGAGGAACCACTCGGTGTAGATGGCCAGCTCGTCGCGGAACCGCTGCCGGGTGTACGGCGGCACCGCGGGATCGTCGATGGCCTGAATCCGGTGCAGGGTGTCGATGGCCGCGGGTAGCACCTCGTCCGCCTCCCGGGCGTACCGGTCCGCGAGGTGCACCGGGCCGAGATCGGTGGTCAGGAAGTAGCCGCGCTCCCGGTCGGCGGCGAGGATGCGCGGCGCAGCCACGCCGGCATCCTCGAGGACGCCGGCCAGGGTCTCGAACTGGTCGTTGTTCTCCAGGGCCGGCGGCGAGCTCATGGCGACCACCGTCCCGCCGGCGCCGTCGGCTCGCCGCAGGCGGTAGAAGCGCCGGTGGCTCGCCTCCACCGCCAGGGCGTTCCACTCGGGGGCGCCGGTGCCGCGCCAGGCGTCCGGCAGGTGGGCTTCGGTCCAGCGCCTGAAGGCTCGATCCATGGGGGACATCATCGGAAAAACCCGTATGATGCGCGCGATGCGTAGAGGGTGGAACAGGCATGGCCCCGCGGGGCTCGCCGTCGGGCTGTGTCTGGGCGCCCAGGCGGTGCTGGCTGCGTCGCCGGGCGCCGTCCCGGATGCCGCCCCCGGTTCAGCCCCGGCCCCCATCTCCAGCCCCGCAGCCGCCGTGCCGCCGCCCGAGCCGGTCGCCGAGCTGCGCCGGCGCCCAGCCGCCGACTCGCTCACGGTCAGCGAGGACCTGGCGAGGGCCCTGTGGCGTCCGAAGTCGGATCTCGCGCCGGAGCGCGCAGTCGGCATGCCGCCGTTCTGCGGTGGCGGCTACCTGTCCCTGGACTTTCCCTTCCCGGTCGGCGCGGACTCCGACGGGTATCCCATCGACGCGGCAGGTGACACGGCGAGCTACCAGGTCGACGGCGAGGTGGTGCTGATCGGCAACGTCCGGATCGACCAGGGCAACCGCACCCTCAAGGCCGCCCGCGCCGAGCTCGACCATGCCACCGGCCGGGGGCGGGCCGAAGGCGGCGTGCTGCTGGTGCAGCCGGGCACGGTGCTGCAGGGCGACCGGGCGGACATCGACACGGACACCGGCGCCGCCGAGCTGGAGGACGTTCAGTTCGTGCTGCTGGACAGCGAGTTCCGGGGCGTCGCGGACGCGCTGGCCCAGGACGAGGCCGGCACCCTGCTCATGACCCGCGGCAACTTCACCCGCTGCGAGCCCGGCAACGGCAACTGGCGGATCGGCGCCTCGCAGATCGAGGTCGAGCAGGATTCGGTGTTCGGCGTCGCCCGCCACGCCGTGGTGCGGGTCCGCGGGGTGCCGGTGTTCTACACGCCGCGCATCCGCTTCCCGGTCACCGACGACCGGCAGTCGGGCTGGATGTTCCCGAACCTGGCCTATTCCGACGAGGACGGCACCGACGTCTCGGTGCCCTACTACCTGAACCTGGCGCCCAACTACGACGCCACCCTGCTGCCGCGCTACGTGAGCCGCCGCGGCGCCGGGCTCGAAGGCGAGTTCCGGCACATGTCCGGCTGGCAGGACACGACCCTGAGCGGGGCCATTCTCGGCGACGACGACCTGTACAACGGCACCTACGATCGCGACGACTTCGAGGCGCTGGTGGATGACGGCGAGATCGTCGGCGAGTTCGTCCCCGAGGACCGCTGGCTGTACGCCATGGACCACAGCGGCGTGATCGGCAACGTGCAGACCCGGGTCGACTACACGGCGGTCAGCGACCGCGACTACTTCCGCGACCTCGGCAGCGACCTCGGCGTGTCGAGCCGCATCGAGCTGGAGCGGCGGGGCGAGATTCAGTACGCGTCCGGCGGGCTGTTCATGCGGGTGTGGGCCCAGCGGTTCCAGCGCCTCGACGAGGCCCGGGTCGATCCCTACCAGCGTCTGCCGGAGGTGGAGATGACCTACACCGGGTCCCTGCCGGGCCCCCTGGAGTGGTCCCTCGGCGCCGAGTTCGTCACCTTCACCCGGGACAACGACGACCTCACCGGGCTGGGCGCGGCGGTCGGCGACCGGGTTCATCTGGAGCCGAGAATCCGGCTGCCCCTGGCCGCGCCCTGGGGATTCCTGACCCTCGCGGGCGGTTTCCGCCACACCAGCTACGATCTCAGCGACGTGCCGACGACCGTCGAGGCGAAGCCGGAGCGCAACATCGGCCTCGGCAGCGCCCACGGCGGACTGTTCTTCGAGCGCGATCTGACGCTGTTCGGCAAGGATCTGGTGCAGACCCTGGAGCCGCAGCTCTTCTATCTGTACCAGGAGTACGCGGACCAGCAGGATCTGCCGCTGTTCGACGCGACCCAGCTCACCTTCGGCTACGGGCAGCTCTTCCGGGACAACCGGTTCTCGGGACTCGACCGGATCGGCGACGCCAATCAGCTCAGCACCGGCGTCACCACCCGCTTCATCGATCCCCGGTCCGGGCGCGAATACCTGCGGGCGAGCCTGGGGGAGATCGTCTACTTCGACGACCGCCGGGTCACGCTCGGCGGCAGCGTCACCGCGGAGGAGGAACGCACCACCTCGGCGCTGGCGGCCGAGATGGCGGCCAGGGTGGCCTCGGACTGGAGCATTTCCGGCACGGTGGTCTGGGACAAGTACGACAACCGGACCGAAGAGGTCGCCGCGGGGATCCAGTACCGGTCCGACAACCGGCACATCGTCAATCTGGGCTACCGCAAACGTCTCGCCAATGACATCGACCAGACCGACCTGTCGGTGTACTGGCCGATCACGCGGCATTTCGCGGTGATGGGCCGGTGGAACTACGACGTCGTCAGCGGTCGAACCATTGAGGGATTCGGCGGCATCGAGTACAACGACTGCTGCTGGCGCCTCCGCCTCATGGCCCGACGTTTCCTCGACAGTCCGACCGGCCGCAACCTCGAAGACGTGGAGGCGGACGAGGGGATATTCCTGCAGGTGGTCTTCAAGGGCCTCGCGGGCCTCGGCAGCAAGATGGAATCGGTGCTGCAGCGCGGCATCAAAGGATACAGACCGGAGACAGCAACGAATGGTTTCACGTATTGAGTCCGTCTGCACCGGGCGGCTCGGCCGGCTGACCGCCTGCCTGGTGCTCGTGGTGCTGGCGGCGCTGCCCGCCCGGGCCGAGTACCGGCAGCTCGACGCCATCGTCGCCGTGGTGAACGACGACGTCGTGCTCGCCTCGGAGCTGCTGTCGAGGCTCGACACGGTCCGCAAGCAGATCGCCGAGTCCGACGTGCAGGCGCCGCCGGACGACGTGCTGGTCAGCCAGATCATGGAACGGCTCATTCTCGAGAGCCTGCAGCTTCAGGAAGCGGAGCGGCGCGGTCTGGAGATCGACGACGAGACCCTGACCCGGGCGGTCGCCTCCTTCGCCCAGGACAACAACCTGTCCCTGGAGCAGTTTCGCGCGGTGCTGGCCCAGGACGGCATCGGCTATGCGGAGTTCCGTGAGCAGATCCGGCGCGAGATGATCATGTCGCGCCTGCAGCGGAACCTGGTGAGCCGCCGCATCGCCATCAGCGACAAGGACATCGACGACCTGCTGGACTCGCCCTACTACCAGCAGCTCCTGTCCGACGAGTACCGGATCGGCCACATCCTGCTGACCATCGACGAGAACGCCGACGACGCCGCGGTGGAAGCGGCGCGGGCGGAAGCCCGGCGGATCGTCGCCGAGCTGCGCGAAGGCGCCAATTTCCGGGAGATGGCCATCGCCAACTCCTCGGCCTCCACGGCTCTGGAAGGCGGCGACCTCGGCTGGCGCAAGGCCGGCGAGCTGCCGTCGCTGTTCGCCGAGGAGGTGCTCGAGCTCGACCTCGGGGAGACGGCGGATCCCATCGAGACCGCCGGCGGCATCCACATCGTCCAGCTCCTCGACGTGCGCGGCGCCAGCACCCAGAGCGAGCAGCAGGCGCGCGTCCGGCACATCCTGGTGCAGCCTTCGGCGATCCGCACCGAGGCCGAGACCCGGGCGCTCATCGAGGACATCCATCAGCGGCTTCAGGACGGCGCGGACTTCGCCGCGCTGGCGGAGGAATACTCCGAGGATCCGGGCAGCGCGCTCAACGGCGGCGACCTGGGGTGGACCTCAGGGAACGAGTTCGTGGCGGAGTTTCAGCAGGTGCTGGCGGACACGCCCACCGGCGACCTGTCCGAGCCGTTCCGCTCCCAGTACGGCTGGCACGTTCTCGAGGTGACGGACCGGCGCGAGCAGGACATGAGCCAGGAGGCCCGGCGGCGCATGGCCATGCAGATCCTGCACCAGCGGCGCTTCGACGAAGAGCTGCAGGAGTGGCAGAAGGAACTGCGCGACGAAGCCTTCGTCGAGGTGCGCATCTGACGGCCTCCGCGGCGGACACGCCGGCTGGCGGAGGACCGGCCCCGGCGCCGCTGGCGCTCACCCCGGGCGAGCCGGCGGGCATCGGGCCGGACCTGGCGGTCAGCCTGGCCGCCCGATCCCGGGAGGTCGACTGGGTCGCGGTCGCCGACCCGGACCTGCTGACCCGGCGGGCCGCCGACCTCGGCATCGAGCTGACCGTCGAGGACGACCCAACACGCCCGGCCCGGGCGGCCGGCCGACTCACCGTGCTGCCGGTGCCGCTGCGCCGCCCGGCGGTGCCCGGACGGCTCGATCCCGAAAATGCCCGTTACGTGCTGGCGACGCTGGAAGCGGCGGCCGACGGCTGCCTCGCCGGCCGGTTCCGCGGCATGGTGACCGGGCCGGTGCAGAAGTCGGTGATCAACGACGCCGGCGTGCCGTTCTCGGGCCACACCGAGTTTCTCTGCGAGCGGGCCGGCGTGCCCGACGTGCTCATGCTGCTGGTAGCGGGCGTCTTCCGGGTAGCGCTGGCCACGACCCACCTGCCGCTGCGGGCGGTGCCGGACGCCGTCACGGTGCCGCTGCTCGAGCGCCGGCTGAACCTGCTGCTGTCCGGCCTTCAGACCCGCTTCGCCATCGAACGGCCCCGGATTCTGGTGGCCGGACTCAACCCGCATGCCGGGGAGGGCGGCCATCTCGGCCGCGAGGAGATCGACGTCATCGCGCCGGTCTGCGAAGCCGCCAGGGCCGCCGGCCACGCGGTGCGGGGCCCGCTGCCGGCGGACACCCTGTTCACGCCGGATCTGCTCGAAGACGCCGACGCCGTGCTGGCGATTTATCACGACCAGGGCCTGCCGGTGCTGAAATACGCCGGCTTCGGCGAGGCGGTGAACGTCACCCTCGGGCTGCCGTTCGTCCGCACGTCGGTGGATCACGGCACCGCGCTCGACCTGGCGGGATCGGGCCGCGCCAGGACCGGCAGCCTGGAGGCGGCGATCGAGCTGGCGGGGCGCCTGCGATGAGGGCCCGCAAGCGGTTCGGCCAGCATTTTCTGGTGGACCAGGGCGTGCTGCACGCCATCGTCCGGCTGATCCGGCCGAGGCCGGAAGACCGGCTGCTGGAGATCGGCCCGGGTCACGGCGCCCTGACGGAACACCTCTACGGCGCCTGCGCCCGCTACGTGGCCGTGGAGATCGACCGCGACCTGGTGCCCTTTCTGCGCGCCCGGTTTCCGGACCTCGAGGTCGTCAACGACGACATTCTCCGGGTCGACCTGGACGCGCTGCTCGGCAGTCCGGACGACGGCCCGGCCTGGCGCCTCGTGGGGAATCTGCCCTACAACATCTCCACGCCGCTGATCGTGCGGCTGCTCGGGTATCTGGAGCACGTGGAGGACATGCACTTCATGCTCCAGCGGGAGCTGGCCGCCCGGCTGGCCGGCAGCCCGGGCACCAAGGCGTGGGGGCGCATCGCGGTGCTCACCCAGTTTCACTGCGACGTGCAGATGGTGCTCGACGTGCCGCCGTCCAGCTTCGATCCGCCGCCCAAGGTGGATTCGGCGGTGGTCCGGATGGTGCCGCGCAGGACGCGCCCGGCGCTCAACGATCCCGATGCCCTCGACCGGGTGCTGCGGCACGCCTTCGCCCAGCGCCGCAAGCGCCTGAGCAACGCGTTACAATCCCTCGACCCGGACTGGACCGCCGCCGGCATCGATCCGGGCCGCCGTGCCGACGACCTGAGCGTCGACGAGTTCGTGGCCCTGGCCAACCACACGGCCGTCTGACGCCCGCGGCGCGGGTCATCCGGGCCGATCATCATCATCGCGCGAGGCACCTGCCGTGAAGTTCGCCATCGAGACCGAGAGCCGTTACGTACCGCGGGAGTCCGACCCCGACAACGACCGGTACGTGTTCGCCTACACCATCACCATCCGCAACCAGGGCGACGCTGCCGGCCAGCTTCTCAACCGCCACTGGTGGGTCACCAACGGCCAGGGTGAGGTGCAGGAGGTGGAAGGTCCCGGGGTGGTGGGCCAGCAGCCGCGCATTCCGCCCGGCGAATCGTTCAGCTACACCAGCGCCGCGCTGCTGGCGACGCCGGTGGGCGCCATGCACGGCCACTACGAGTTCCAGGACGACGACGGCGAGCGCTTCGAGGTGGAGATCCCGGCATTCTCGCTGTCGGTGCCGGCGATGGTGCATTGAACGTGTCCTGGCTCTGCCCTCCCCCCGTAGGAGCGGCCTCCCGGCCGCGATCCAACTCCGCCCAGGCAATCGCGGCCGGGAGGCCGCTCCTACGGTGGGGAAGGCGGGCGCTGCCGGGCTGATGTCGACCTGGGCCATCGGCGACATCCAAGGCTGCTGCGACGAGTTCGAGGCGCTGCTCGACGCGATCCGCTTCGATCCCGCACGCGACCGGCTGTGGATCGTCGGCGACCTGGTGAACCGCGGCCCGCGGTCGCTGGACGTGATCCGGCGGGTCCGGTCGCTGGGGTCCGCGGCCGTGCCGGTGCTGGGCAATCACGATCTGCACCTGCTGGCGATCCGCTACGGCGGCCACGCGCCGAAGCCCGGCGACACCTTCGACGAGGTGCTCACCTCGGCGGAGTGCGACGACATCTGCGAGTGGCTGCGCAGCCTGCCGCTGCTGGTTCACGACGAGGCGCTCGGCTGGGCCATGAGTCACGCCGGCATTCCGCACATCTGGACGCTGGATCAGGCGGGCGCGCTGGCCCGCGAGGTCGAGGAGGTCATGCGCGGTCCGCGCTGCCGGGAATACTTCGCCGGCATGTACGGCAACCAGCCGGACCGCTGGGACGACGGCCTAGCCGGCATGGACCGCTGGCGCGCCATAACAAATTACTTCACACGCATGCGGCTCGTCGACGAGGCGGGGCGTCTCGACTTCGCCTTCAAGGGCGCGCTGGCGGACGCGCCGGCGGGATGGCATCCGTGGTACGAGCTGCGTGCGCGCACGCCGCTGGGCGCGAAGATCGTGTTCGGCCACTGGGCCGCGCTCGACGGGAAAACGGGTGTCGACGACATCGTCGCGCTGGACACCGGCTGCGTGTGGGGCCGCCGGCTGACGGCGATGTGTCTGGATACGGGAGAGTTCGCCAGTATAGCCGCGAGCTGACGCTTCCTGCGATCGCTATTTTTCTGGCAACTTTACAAGCCACGGCTACTCTAAGAATACGAGCCGGAGAAGACTCGGCAGCGAAAGATCCTGCAAGAAGATTCCGCTGAAACTGACAGACTAGGAGAGATTCCGAAAAAAACGAGGGGGAAGCAGGCAGCACAGGAGGCTGACGATGGGTGTCTTTGAGCACTATCAGGAACGCTACGACGCGGCTCAGGAAGAAGAGCTGTCCCTCCAGGAATACCTCGATCTCTGCAAGACGGAACCCAGCGCCTACGCCACGGCCGCCGAGCGGCTGCTGCTGGCGATCGGCGAGCCCGAGTTCATCGACACGTCGCACGATCCGCGACTGTCCAGAATATTTTCCAACAAGGTCATCAAGCGCTATCCGGCGTTCAGCGACTTCTACGGCATGGAGGAGTCGATCGAACAGATCGTGTCGTTCTTCCGCCACGCCGCCCAGGGCCTCGAGGAGCGCAAGCAGATTCTCTATCTGCTCGGCCCCGTCGGCGGCGGCAAGAGTTCGCTGGCCGAGAAGCTGAAGGCGCTGATGCAGAAGATGCCGTTCTACGCGATCAAGGGGTCGCCGGTGAACGAGTCGCCGCTGGGGCTGTTCGATCCCCAGGAAGACGCCCACATCCTCGAGGAGGACTTCGGCATCCCGCGCCGCTACCTCAAGGGCGTGATGTCCCCCTGGGCGGCCAAGCGCCTGCGGGAGTACGGCGGCGACATCACCCGCTTCAAGGTGGTCAAGAAGTATCCGTCGATCCTCGAGCAGGTGGCGGTGGCCAAGACCGAGCCGGGCGACGAGAACAATCAGGACATCTCCGCGCTGGTGGGCAAGGTCGACATCCGCAAGCTGGAAAGCTTCGCCCAGAGCGACCCCGACGCGTACTCCTACTCCGGCGCGCTGTGCAAGGCGAACCAGGGGATGATGGAGTTCGTCGAGATGTTCAAGGCGCCGATCAAGGTGCTGCATCCGCTGCTGACGGCTACCCAGGAGGGCAACTACAACGGCACCGAGGCCATCGGCGCCATGCCCTTCGACGGCATCGTGCTGGCGCACTCCAACGAGTCGGAGTGGCAGTCGTTCCGCAACAACAAGAACAACGAGGCGTTCATCGACCGGGTCTACATCGTCAAGGTGCCCTACTGCCTGCGGGTGTCCGAGGAGGTGAAGATCTACGAGAAGCTGATCACCGAGAGCTCCCTGTCCCACGCGCCCTGCGCGCCGGACACCCTGCGCATGCTCGCCCAGTTCTCGGTGCTGTCGCGGATCAAGGAGCCCGAGAACTCCAGCGTGTTCTCCAAGATGCGGGTCTACGACGGCGAGAACTTGAAGGACACCGATCCGAAGGCCAAGACGCTGCAGGAGTACCGCGACGCGGCCGGTGTCGACGAGGGCATGGATGGCCTGTCCACGCGCTTCGCGTTCAAGATTCTCTCCAAGGTGTTCAACTTCGACGCGAGCGAAGTCGCGGCCAACCCGGTGCACCTGATGTACGTGCTCGAGCAGCAGATCGAGCGGGAACATTTCAACGACGACACCCGCGAGCGGCTGATCCGCTACATCAAGGAGTACCTGGCGCCGCGCTACGTCGACTTCATCGGCAAGGAGATCCAGACGGCGTATCTGGAGTCCTACTCCGAGTACGGCCAGAACATCTTCGACCGGTACGTCACCTACGCGGACTTCTGGATTCAGGATCAGGAGTACCGGGATCCGGAGACCGGCGACATGCTCGACCGCGCGTCCCTGAACGAGGAGCTCGAGAAGGTCGAGAAGCCGGCGGGCATCAGCAATCCCAAGGACTTCCGCCACGAGATCGTCAACTTCGTGCTGCGGGCGCGGGCCAACAACAACGGCCGCAACCCGTCCTGGCAGAGCTACGAGAAGCTGCGCTCGGTGATCGAGAAGAAGATGTTCTCCAACACCGAGGATCTGCTGCCGGTGATCTCGTTCAACCCGAAGTCGTCGAGCGACGAGCAGAAGAAGCACGACGATTTCGTCGCGCGGATGGTGGACCGCGGCTACACCGAGAAGCAGGTGCGGCTGCTGGCCGAGTGGTTCCTGCGGGTCAGGAAGTCGCAGTAGGCGGGGTGACCCAACCCCACCGTAGGAGCGGCCTCCCGGCCGCGATCTCCCGGCCGAATCCAATCGCGGCGGGGAGGCCGCTCCTACGGAGGTTCCGGCCGAGGCCCACCCAACCACAGGCAGTCCCATGACCTACATCATCGACCGTCGGCTGAATTCGAAGAACAAGAGCGCCGTCAACCGGCAGCGCTTCCTCGAGCGCTATCGCGCCCACATCAAGCGGGCCGTGTCCGATGCCGTGGACAAGCGCAGCATCACCGACATGGAGCGGGGCGAGGAGGTGACCATTCCGGCCCGCGACATCTCCGAGCCGGTGTTCCATCACGGCTCCGGCGGGCGGCGCTCCGCCGTGCATCCGGGCAACAAGGAGTTCGTCCAGGGCGACCGCATTCCGCGACCCGGCGGCAGCGGCGGCGGTGGCGGCGGCGGAGAGGCCTCGGATTCCGGCGAAGGGGTGGACGACTTCGTCTTTCAGCTCAGCCGCGACGAGTTCCTCGACTATCTGTTCGACGACCTCGAGCTGCCGAACCTCACCAAGCGGCACCTCAAGGGTGATGCCAGCTTCAAGTACGAGCGCGCCGGTTTCGCCACCGACGGCGTGCCGGCCAAGCTGTCCGTGTTCCGCACCCTGCAGCAGGCCAAGGCCCGCCGCATCGCGCTGTCGGGCCAGTCCCGCCGGCGAATGGTGGAGCTCGAGGAAGGCATCGCCGAGGCGGCGGGCGAGGGCGACGAGGTCACCGGCATGCGGCTGCGCAGCGAGCTCGCCCGGCTCGAGCGCCGGGAGCGGCGCATCCCGTTCCTCGACGACACGGACCTGCGCTACAACCTGCACGTCAAGAAACCGGTGCCCACCTCCCAGGCGGTGATGTTCTGCCTGATGGACGTGTCCGGCTCCATGGACCAGGCCACCAAGGACATCGCCAAGCGCTTCTACCTGCTGCTGTACATGTTCCTGAAGCGCCATTACGAGCGCACCGAGGTGGTGTTCATCCGTCATCACACCACCGCCCGGGAAGTCGACGAGCACGACTTCTTCTACTCCCGGGAGACCGGCGGCACCGTGGTGTCGAGCGCGCTGAAGCTGATGAAGGAGATCGTCGACGAGCGCTACTCCCCGGACACCTGGAACATCTACGCCGCCCAGGCCTCGGACGGCGACAACTGGAACGACGACTCGCCCATCTGCGGCAAGTTCCTGTCGGAGCAGCTCCTGCCGCTGGTGCAGTACTTCGCCTACATCGAGATCACCCAGCGCAGCCACCAGGCCCTGTGGCGCGAGTACGAGCGCCTCGCCGGCGAGCACGCCGACGCCTTCGCCATGCGCCACATCACCGCGCCCGGCGACATCTTCCCCGTGTTCCACGACCTGTTCCAGAAGCGGGAGGCCGCATGAGTCCCTCTCTTGATGTAGGAGCGGTCTCCAGACCGCGATCCTCGTCTGCTGCCACCACCCAGCGCCGCACCCCCATCTCCACCACCTCCGACTGGACCTTCGACCTCATCCGCGAGCTGGACCACGAGATTGGCCTGCTGGCCGAGGAGTACGGCCTCGACACCTACCCCAATCAGATCGAGATCATCCGCTCGGACCAGATGATGGACGCCTACGCCTCCGTGGGCATGCCCATCGGCTATCACCACTGGTCCTACGGCAAGCAGTTCGTGTCCGTCGAGCAGCAGTACCAGCACGGCATGATGGGGCTCGCCTACGAGATCGTCATCAACTCGAACCCCTGCATCGCCTACCTGATGGAGGAGAACACCTTCACCATGCAGGCGCTGGTGATCGCCCACGCCTGCTACGGCCACAACTCGTTCTTCAAGGGCAACTATCTGTTCCGCACCTGGACCGACGCCGGCTCGATCATCGACTACCTGGTGTTCGCCCGGAACTACATCGCCGAGTGCGAGCAGCGCCACGGCGTGCGCGAGGTGGAGGCGCTGCTGGATGCCTGCCATGCGCTGATGAACTACGGCGTCGACCGCTACAAGCGGCCGCGGCCGATCTCCGCCGAGGAGGAGAAGCGGCGGCAGCGCGAGCGGGCGGAATGGGTGCAGCGCAATCTGAACGATCTGTGGCGCACCCTGCCCGAGACCATGCGGCGGCGGGAGGCCGACGACGAGCGCGTGTTCCCGTCGGAGCCCCAGGAGAACATGCTCTACTTCATCGAGAAGCACGCGCCGCTGCTGGAACCCTGGCAGCGGGAGATCGTGCGGATCGTCCGCAAGATGGCCCAGTACTTCTATCCCCAGCGTCAAACCCAGGTGATGAACGAGGGCTGGGCCACCTTCTGGCACTACACGCTGATGAACCGGATGTACGACGAGGGGCTGATCACCGAAGGCTCGATCATGGAGTTCCTGTCGAGCCACACGGCGGTGACGTTCCAGCCGCCCTACGATCATCCCGGATACCGTGGCATCAACCCCTACGCGCTGGGATTCGCGATCTTCTCCGATCTCAAGCGAATCTGCGAGGAACCCACCGACGAGGACCGGGAGTGGTTTCCCGACATCGCCGGCGGCGACTGGCTCGAGGTGGTCCACGACGCCATGCGCAACTACAAGGACGAGAGCTTCATCCAGCAGTTCCTGTCACCGAAGGTCATGCGCGACCTGCGCCTGTTCGCCATCGTCGACGACGATGACGACGACGCCATCGAGGTCAACGCCATTCACGACTGGAGCGGCTACCGCCGGGTCCGCGAGCAGCTCGCCAGCCAGTACAACCTGGGCGACCGGGAGCCGAACATTCAGATCGCCCGGGTCGACCTGCGCGGCGACCGCAGCCTGACGCTGCGCCACGCTCAGCACCAACGGCGGCCCCTCGGAGACACCACCGACGAAGTGCTCAGGCACCTCCACAGCCTGTGGGGTTTCCCGGTGCGGCTGGAGAGCGTGCGCGACGGCGAGGTCGTTGCCCGCCGGGCGTGTCCGCCGGAATCGGGCGGCGCGGACTAGTCCGGGACGAAGATCGCGGCCGGGAGGCCGCTCCCACAACACCTACCCACCGTGGGAGCGGCCTCCCGGCCGCGACCCCGTCAATCCATCGCCAATAACGGGAAATCCGGCTCCAGCCCCCAATACGCCTGGGCCACCGTGGCGAACCGGCCATGTGCGCCGAAGGCGTGATGGGCGATGACTTCCGTATCCCGGCGCGCCCGCTCGATGGCCGAGCCCTGGTAGATGGCGCTCGTCCCGGCGGCCCGGGCGACGAGCCGGGTGGCCGCGGCGGAGGACTGCAGCACGTGGGCGCAGGTCAGGAACAGGTCGGCTTTGTCCGTCAGCGAGAAGTCGTCCCCGGCGCAGGCCCGCTCGAAGGCGGCCTGCGCGGTTTCCCGATACAGGGCCCGGGCGGCCCGATAGGCGGCGAGCGCCCGGCCGTAGTCGCTCTGCGCCTGCTGTCTGTGCTCGAGCGACGTCGCGCTGGCGAAGGGCGTCTTGCTGTCGGCCAGCTCGTCCAGCTCGTCGAGGGCGCCGGCCAGGCATCCCAGGCTCACCGGCGCGAACGTCGCGGTGAGGATGCCTTCCGGCATGCGGAACAGGGGGCCGTCGAAGTACCGGTTCCGCGCCGGCCGGCGTGTGAAATCGATGATCCGGTGCCGCGGCACGAACACCCCCTCGGCGCTGATGGCATTGCTGGCGGTACCGCGCATGCCCAGGGTGTGCCAGTCGTCCTCGATGACCAGCGCCCCCGCCGGATGGAACACCAGCATCAGGCGCTCGTCGACCAGCGCCGTGTGGCCGAGCCAGTGGGCGTGCCGGCAGCCGCTGGCGAACGGCGCGGTGCCGGTGACCTCGATGCCGCCCGGGACCGCCCGGCCGGCCATCGGCCGGTTGAAGGTCTCGCACAGCACCACGTCGTCGGCGGCGAACACCTCCTCGACGAAGGCCGGGTCCGCCAGGCGCAGGTCGAAGGTGGTGTTGGCCGTCGCCATCATCAGCCAGGCGGCGGCGCTGTCCACCCGGGCCACCGCCTCGGCGGCGGCGCCGTAGGCGGCGGGCGGCAGTTCGTGGCCGCCGAGCCCCGCCGGTCGCCACAGCTTCAGCAGCCCGGCGCCGGTCAGCGCCGCCACGGCGGCATCGGCCAGCCGGCCCTGGCGCTCGGCCTCGGCGCGGTGGGACGCGAGACTGTCGCGGATGCCGGTGGCGGCGGCGACGGCGTCGAACTGTGGGTCGCTCATGGGTCCGGAAGCCGTTCGGCGGTGAGCAGGGGCATGATCCCCCCGCCGGCGCGCCATGGCTACCCCGCGCCCCCCACCCGGCGGACCGGCACCGGTGCACGGGTACGAAGCCGGACGCCGTGGTAAGTTGCCTGGATGGACATCTATCTGGTCGGTGGCGCGGTGCGTGACGGCCTGCTCGGCAGGCCGGTCAGCGAGCGCGACTGGGTCGTCGTCGGCAGCACGCCCGACGCGCTCGAAGCGCTGGGGTTCCGCCGGGTCGGGCGGGATTTTCCCGTGTTCCTCCACCCGGAGACGGCGGAGGAGTACGCCCTGGCGCGCACCGAGCGCAAGACCGGGCCCGGCCACACCGGCTTCGTCTGTCATGCTGGGCCGGAGGTGACGCTCGAGGAGGATCTCGAGCGCCGCGACCTGACGGTCAACGCCATCGCCCGCCAGGACGACGGCACCCTGATCGATCCGTTCGGCGGCCGGGCCGATCTGGAGGCCCGGGTGCTGCGTCACGTGTCGGCGGCGTTCTGCGAGGATCCGCTGCGGGTGTTCCGGGTCGCCCGGTTCGCGGCCCAGCTTCCCGGCTTCCGCGTCGCCCCCGAGACTCTGGAGCTGATGGCGCGCATGGCGCGGGAGAATCAGCTCGCGGAGCTGGCCGCCGAGCGGGTCTGGCAGGAGCTCTACAAGGCGCTCGGCTGCGCGGCGCCGGCGCGGTTCTTCGAGGTGCTCGGCGACGCCGGCGCCCTCGAGCCCTGGCTGGCGGAGCTGTCGGGGGTGGCGGTGGCCTTCCCTGACGAGCTCGCGGATCCGGACCGCCGCTTCGGCGCGCTGGCCTGGGCGCTGGAGCGCCGGGCCGCCGACGCCCTGTGCCGGCGGCTCAAGGCGCCCAAGCGCCTGGCGCGCCTGGCCGACTGCGTGGCCGCCCACGGCCGGCGGCTGGCGACCTGGCGCCAACTGACACCGGAGGAACTGCTGGAGATCTTCAGGCACATCGGTGCGCTGTCGAACCGGCCCGACCACGGGCCGGTGGTGGACGCGGTGGCGGCTCTGTCCGGCTCGGACCTGGCGCCGCTGACGGCGCTGATCGAGGCGGTCCGGGGCGTCGACTCGGCACCCTTCCGGGCGCGCGGGCTCACC
>MDTG01121166.1_pt1 | contig 16499 bp, 16 predicted proteins | sample 811421 | NCBI WGS metagenome assembly MDTG01 (sample SAMN05326645, study PRJNA326480) | marine metagenome | isolation source: seawater | place: Pacific Ocean: South East | collected 2011
ACCATAATTTTAGTAAAGAATTCATCCTTTATCCTCTTTTAAAAAACTATAATATTTCATTGATTCATTATAAATAGAATCGTATTTATTCTCAATATTAATATCTTTTTTTTCATATTTTTGAAATCCGGAAGTTTTGATTACGTTGTCATACCAACTTTTCCACCAAATACCATCGTTTGCATGATTACCTCTTTTCCATCTCAGCATTGACTTATCAAATTTAATATTAATTTTCATACACCAAGTTGACAATACCTCTTTTGGATTTTTTAATAGTTCACTTGAATCAATAATTAAATATGGTCTATTTATTCTTTTAAGATACTTTATAATCTCATATTGTTGAGGGTAGCCTAATTCTTCAGTTGAATTCAATTTATTTTTTTCGGAGTAAGAACTAATTACTTCTTTTGGGTGTCTTAGTAAAATACAATTTTCAAAATTATCCACCCATTCAATATTATTTAAATCAAGAATATGATGGGCCATGTGTTTCTGGTACCAAATTTTTTTATCTTTTGGAATTTCATTGATAAGGTAATTAACAATTTCATCATAATTTGATGAGTAATTATCAATGATTTCCTCGTATTGAGGATGTTTTAACTTAGTTTCTTTTAAATAATATGCATAAAAAGGTTCATCTGTGATAAATGTATCTTTTCTTGAGGACCAAGATCTCATTAAAGCAGTAGATATATTTCTAGGGCCAGACCAACATGCAACTATCATACTGACTTTATATATTCTTTAATATGATTATTGTAAAGTAATCTTAATTTATTAACCAAGGAATCTGAATTAAGGGACTTTAATTTTCTGTCTTCAATTCTTGATACAGGAATAATTCCAGCAAAAGTTCCTGTTACAAAAGCCTCATCACAATCACTAACATCTTCAAAATTAAAGTTTTTTTCAATGCAAGGTATATTATTTGTATTGCAAATATATATAGCTTTACTACGAGTTATACCATTAAGACAATATTCTCCTGTAGATGTTAGCACTTCATTATTCTTTATAAAAAAAAGGTTGGTAGAATTGCATGTACTGATGTACCCTTTTGGATCATCCATAATTCCTTCATCAAAACCTAATTTGTTAGCTTCAATACTTGCCAGAATACAGTTTAGCTTACTTAATGTGTTATAGTGAGTACTCAAAATATTATCAGATGGCCTTATGATTGGGACTCGTCCGATAACAATTCCTTTGTTATAGATTTCTGGGCTTGTTTTTTTGTATTCAGGAATGATAACAAAATTAATAGGTCCAACATTTGCATTCGGATTTTGATATGGAGTAATTTTATCTCCCCTGGAAACAATTAATCTGATATGTACATCATCATTCATTGAGTTTTTGTTTAAGGCTTTGTTTATCTCCATTATAATATCATTTTTAGATAATGGAATATTTAATGATATGCCTTTAGCGCTATTAAAAAGCCTTTCAATGTGCTCGTCGATAAAAACTAAAGTTGATTTGTGTAGTCGAATACCTTCCCATACACCATCTCCAAGAAGAAAACCGCTATCAAAAACAGAAATTTTAGCTTCGTTTCTATGAAGTAAATCACCATTGATATTTATGTAAATATTTTCATTTTTAACATTTTTTATAAAAGAGTGGCTGCTCATAAGTGGGCCCACAGGGACTTGAACCCCGAACCTGCGGATTATGAGTCCGTTGCTCTAACCAATTGAGCTATGGGCCCCAAAAAAAATACTTAATTTTAACATATATATTATAAACGAAATTATTTATTTTCAGTAGTAAACAAAAAAATATACGATTTTATGATAGATTATCACAACCATATATTGCCAAATATCGATGATGGGGCAAGAGACTTTGATGAAGCCTTGATGATGATTGAAAAAGCATATTCGGGTGGAATAACCCATATTATCAGCACTGTTCACTTTAATCACCCGCAAATCAAAGTTAGCAAAGATTATAACTACTTATTGTCGTTAGCAAAAGAACTTGAAGACAGAGCAAAAGCAATTGATATATCGATAAAAATTACTCCTAGTGCAGAGGTATATTTTAATGATCAAATATTAGAAAGTATCAATAACCCAATTGTGAGATTTAGAGAAAAATATATATTAATTGAATTTGATCCTCAAATTTTGCCAAAGAACTTTTCCAATGTACTATATGAAATACAGCTTAATGGTTTGAAAGTTATAATTGCTCATCCGGAAAGATATAGGAATATTCAAAATGAAATTAATATTATAAAACAATGGAAAAATAAAGACGTGCTTATACAAGTAAACGCTGGGAGTATTTTAGGTTACAATGGTCTAAAAATAAAAAAAACAGCTATGGATATTATTTTTATGGGATATTGTGATATTATTGGATCTGATGCACATAATTTATCAACAAGACCCTTCTGTCTAGAAAAAGCATATAAAAAAATTGAAGTGCTTTGTGGAAAAAATACCGTTGAAATTCTCAAATATAATGCAGAAGCAATTGTTGAAAATAAATTGCTAAAGCAAACACCGAAAGCTTCAAAGAGCTTTTTTAGAATGTTAAAAAGTTTGGTTAAATAAACATTTATTATCAAAAATAATCAGACTATATTGTGCCTATGAACAGTAAAAAACTTTTTGTCTTCTTTTGCATAGCTTTAACTTTTTTTTCATTATTAAACGCCCAAAGCTTAAGTGAAGCACCACTAAATAATACCGTTGTAACAGGTGAAAAATATGTTTCAGGTCAGGATGGTATTGTAAGAATTTATGTCAACATATGGGGGCATGTTAAATACCCTGGAACTTATCTTGTATATGATGGAATTAATTTAGTTAATGCGCTTTCATTAGCAGGTGGGCCGCTTGAGGGTGCCAATTTAAAAAAAGTAAAAATTATTTCTCAAGAAAATAGTCAATTAAAACTTTACAACCTTGAAGAAGGTATTTCAAAAGTAAATAAATTAGATAATAAAAAAATAGATCCATTTGATACTATTTTTATTGAACAAACGATAGCCAATAAAGTCTTGTCTAGATCTGCCTTGATAACTGCAGTACTTCAGCTCGTTAACCTAATTTACACAATAGAAAATTTGGATAGCTCTAGCTAAATAATAATGTCAGTAAAGAACACAGAAATAGATAGAGATTTCACCTTTAATGAACTCTACCATGCTGCTCAAAAAAATTATTTAGTAATAGTTGTTTCAACTTTATTTTTCTTATCATTATCATTTTTCTATCTTTTTATCGTTTTACCAGTATTCTCATCAACAGGCAAAATCTTTCTTGATGATGAAAAAGATAAAAGAAATCCTATTATGGAATTAACAATGGTTAATAATAAAAATTTTATTGAAAATGAAATTGAATTTTTGAATTCTCGTACGATAGCTGAACTTACAATTGATCAATTGTCTCAATCTGCTTTCAAAGACAGTCTTTATATTTTAAAAACAAAAAATGAAAATTATGATCTATCACTTCCAAAGCAAAGTTTAAGAAAATTATTATTTTTAGAGCGTAAACATTATGATAATATTAATTCTGTTCCAGATTCTTTAAAAAATGAAATAGTAAAAGAATTTAGAGAGAATATATCGATAATTAATATTAACAACACAAATATCTTGCTTATATCATATCAATCACCAAATCCTAACGAATCATCACTGATTGTAAATACATTAATTAATGTATATCAAAATAAAGATAAAGAATGGGAAAATGATGAATTAATCTATCTTCAAAAATTCCTAGAGGATCAGATAAATATTAAAAAAATTGAACTATCTAAAATTGAAGAAAAACTTAAAAATTTTCAAGAGTCAAAAAAGGTCTTTGGTCTTGATAGTACAGGAGAAATTATACTTAATCAGCTCAAATTGATTGAAGCAGAATATTATACTAACAAAGCTGAAATAGAAATTATTCAACAAAGAAAAAAATTCTTTGAATCAACTCTTAGTGATCAAGAAATCAATTTATCAGATAAACTAAATAATACAATTAACAGTCAATTAACATATCTAAGATCAGAACTAGCTATCTTGGAGTCTGAATATATTTCTACTAAATCTAAAAATGATGGGAATATAAATGCACTTGGCAGCTTAGAAAATAAAATTTCAGGAATTAAAAAAACTATTGAGGATGAAACAAATACCCTTATTAAAAAAGAGTATTCTATATCAAACCCATTAGAATATAGGCAAAACCTAATAGACGAATTAATACTATTAAAGTCTCAAGAGACAAATCTATTAACTAAAAACAAAGAATTTTTGAAGACGATCAGAGTTTATGAAAAACAACTTGAATCTTTACCATCTATTTATTTACAACTTTCAAGGTTAGAAAGGGATAAAATTATTTTAGATGAAACCTATGCACTTATGAAACAAAAGCTTGAAGAAGCCAAGATTAGTGAAGCATCTCAGTTAGGAAAAGTAAGAATAATTGATTATGCAATCCCAGAAAATGAGAGAGTATCTCCTGTTATTGGTACAACTATTTTACTGTTTTTAATTGCAGGATTTACCATTGGTATATTCATTGTTGGTCTTCGAGAGTATTTGAATAACACTGTTAGGTCTATTGAAGAAATCGAAGATAAAAATATTCCTATATTGGGCATAATACCTAGTTTTGATACCAAAGATGATAATGAAAGAAGGTTATTACTTTTTGAAAATAAAAAATCTCCACTATCTGAATCGTTTAGATCAATCAGAACTTCTCTTTCATTTTCAAGAAATAATGAACAAAGCTTAACAATACTATCAACAAGTACAGGTCCTGGAGAAGGAAAATCAACTATTAACTCTAACTTAGCAAGTACTTATGCTTTGTTAGGTAAAAAAACTATTTTAGTTGATGCGGATATGCGAAAACCCGTTTTGCATAAATTATTTGAATTAGAAAAAAGAGGTTTAACGAACTACTTTTCCAGTCAAGACAAAACAGATGATATAATGAAATATGTACAACAAACTAATCAATCAGAAAATTTATACTTATTAACATCCGGGCCAATACCTCCAAACCCATCAGAAATAATAGGGTCAGAGAAAATGAAAAAGCTTATTGAGATTTTAAAGAAAGAGTTTGATGTAATAATTTTTGATACTCCACCTATTATTGCTGTAACAGATGCTTCAGTTTTAAGCGGATTAGTAGATTGTTTCGTGCTTGTTATTAGAGCTGGAACAACAAATAAAAGCGCTTTAAATCGTGCATTGATTGGTCTTAAAAATATTGGTACGAAGATAACTGGTGCAATTATCAATGAAGCCTCTGAACAAACATTATATGGCGGGGGGTATGCATATCAGTACTATAAACAATATTATGCACAAGAAGAGGAAAACAATTAAAATGGTTATGTGGTTTACAGGTCAGCCTGGAGCTGGTAAAACTACTATTTGCAATGAACTAATAAAAAAGCTTATTAAAAATGGTGTCAATAAGGAAAAAATTTTTCATATTGATGGAGATGACTTGAGAGATATAATATTGAATAAAGACTATTCTGAAAAAGGAAGAAGATCTAACATACAAACAGCGATGTCCATTGCAGCATTCTTATCAAATAAAAAATATATTGTATTAGTATCCCTTGTATCTCCTTATTTAGATTTAAGAGAAGATTTTAAAAAGAAAAATAACGTTTTAGAATTTTATCTACATACTTCTCAAATCCGTGGAAGAGAAAATTTTTGGGTCGAAAATTATCAAGCACCTGAATCAAACTTTACTGAAATCATAACTGACAAAAAAATAGAGGAAAATCTTGATGAAATACTCGATGTTTATCGGAAGATGGCAACCCTGGCATGATGGTCATTTCTGGTTAATAAATCAGAGATTAATTTTAGGCAAAAACGTTTTGATATGTATAAGGGATTTGCCTCCTGATAAAAATAATCCATTTACACCCAATCAAGTACTCAAAAATATATCTAATCAACTTAAAGATTTGATTGATGAAGAAAGAGTTAAAGTAATTATTATTCCTGATATAGAGTCTGTTAACTACGGTAGAGGTGTGGGGTATGACATAATCGAACATAAACCCCCAAAAGATATAAAACAGATTTCTGCTACAAAAATTAGAGAAAAAATGTTTAAAGAATAAATGAAAGATATAACAATGGAAAATATAACAATAGTTGGTGCAGGTTATGTCGGTCTTTCAAATGCTCTTGCATTATCTAAAAAAAATAAAGTAACAATTCTAGATATATCACAAGAAAAGATTGATTTAATTAATAATCAGCAATCACCAATTAATGAAGCAGATATAAAGGACTATCTTGATAATGAATCTCTTAATTTAACAGCAACAAAAATTGAAAATGAAGCATATTCAACTGCGAAATATATAATTATAGCCACTCCAACAAATTATGATTCTGAAACTAATTTTTTTGATACATCAACTGTAGAACATTGTTTAAAAAAAGCTCTTGATTTTAATTCAAAGGCCTTTATAATTATCAGATCAACAATACCTGTAGGTTTTTGTGAAAAAATGTCATCTAAATATAAAACTGATAGAATTGCTCATTTTCCGGAGTTTCTAAGAGAAGGTTCTTCTCTAAAAGATACATTTTACCCCTCAAGAATAGTTTGTGGTTCTAACTTAAAAGGGTTTAAAGATTTTATAGACCTAATGAGAAATTCTATAAAAAAAGAAGATGTCGAAATATTACTTACGAGCAATTCTGAAGCTGAAGCAATCAAACTTTTTTCAAATACTTTTTTGGCAATGCGCATTGCTTTCTTTAATGAGCTTGATACATACGCTCAAACAAAAAATCTTTCAACAAAGAATATAATCTCTGGTGTAAGTCTTGATGAAAGAATAGGTAATTATTATAATAATCCTTCATTCGGGTATGGTGGATATTGTTTACCGAAAGATACTAAACAGTTGTTAGCAAACTATGATGGAATCCCAAATAATATTATTAAAGCAATAGTAGATTCAAACTCAACCAGAAAAGACTTTATAGCTGATTATATCATAAACAAAAAGTTAAAAACTGTTGGAATTTATAGGCTATTAATGAAAAATAATTCAGATAATTTCAGAGAGTCTGCTATTCAAGGCATAATGAAAAGAATTAAAGGAAAAGGGATTAATGTTATTATTTACGAACCTTCCTTGAGTGATAAAAAGTTCTTTAATTCTAAAGTTGTATCATCTTTAGATGAATTTAAGAACCAAAGCGATTTGATTTTAGCAAATAGAGTTTCAGATAATCTTAAAGATGTTGAACATAAGCTATTTTCAAGAGATATATTTTTAAAAAACTAATGAAAAAAATATTAATCGTATTCGGTACTAGGCCTGAGGCAATTAAGATGGCGCCACTTATTAAAGAATTTGAGCAACACTCAAATTACTTTAATATTAAAATTTGCAATACTGGCCAACACAAAGAAATGTTGGATCAAGTTTTAGAAATTTTTGAAATAAAACCGCACTACAACATTAATATTATGAATAAAAATCAAAGTTTATCTGATATAACTAGTAAAATTATTAAAAATTTCGAAAATATTTTATTAGAGTTTCAACCTGAGCTAGTATTTGTTCATGGTGACACCTCTACTACTTTTGCTGCATCATTAGCATGTTTTTATAACAATATCCCTGTAGCACATGTAGAAGCAGGTTTAAGAAGTTTTGATTTAAGACTTCCTTTTCCGGAAGAAGCTAACAGGAAACTTACTTCACAGATTGCAAAATATCACTTTGCACCAACAGAACTGAATGCAAAAAATCTTGTCAAAGAAGGAATTGAAGAAGAAAATATTATAGTAACTGGTAATACTGTTATTGATGCTTTGTATTCTACAATAAATTTAATTAAAAGAACAAATAGAGAACTTCGAGTTAAAAAGCTCCTTAGTACACATGAAATAAATCTTGAAAAAAAATTTATTTTAGTTACTGGACATAGAAGAGAGAGTTTTGGTGAAGGCTTACAAAATATTTGTGCCGCTTTAGGAGAAATAGCAGATAAAAATCCATCTATAGATATCATTTATCCAGTTCATTTAAATCCAAATGTTAAAAATATTGTTGACAGCCAACTTAATAGTTTTGAAAATATTAAATTGATACCACCTCTTGATTATGAAACCTTTATATATTTAATGCAAAAATCTTATTTTATAATTACAGATTCTGGCGGTATTCAAGAAGAAGGTCCCTCAATTGGTAAACCAGTACTTGTTACAAGGGTAAGCTCAGAGCGCCCTGAAGCTATTAACGAAGGTGTTGTTAACTTAGTTGGATATGAGAAAAATAAAATTGTAAAGTATGCCCAAAAATTAATCAACAATGAAAGTTATTACATAAAAATGTCATCAAACACTAAAGTCTATGGAGATGGTACTGCTTCACAAGCTATCGTTCAATTTTGCATAAAGAATCTAATTTAACATCTATAATTACAAAGGTTTTTGGCGCTAATTTTTTTGCTGCGAGTGCTGGAATTGCATTAATTATTATCCTTTCAAGATTTTTAACAGTAGAAGAATTTGGAAGGTTTAACTTTATAGTTTCTACAATTATGATTGTCTATACTGTTTATGATTTTGGATTTGTTAATTCATCGGTAATATTTATAAATAGAAATCTTAATACTAAATATGAGTCCCTTCAGCATATTAATTTCATTTACCATAGATATGCTTTTTTTATATTTCTCTTGAATGTAATTGGCATTAGCTTTTTAAAAAAGTTTTCTCATTTATCGAACTATGAAATTATAATGATTGGTAGTTCTTCATTTGTACTGTTTGTCATTAAATACATGCAAGCTCTTCTTCTAGCTCATGGGAAATGGGGCATATATAATAATATTTCTTTAATTAATAATTTTTCAAAATTAATTATCATTGGATCAACACTTTATTTTATTTCGCATTCTGATACATATACTTTGTCAAATATATCTTATATAGTCTATTCTATTTTTCTTTTGGTAACTATTTTTTTAATTAGTAAAAAATATTTTACAGCAACTACTAGCGCAATATCGAATGATAGGTCCCGAGAAATTATATCTATAACCTGGCCAATTGGATTACAAAATATAATTTTGATTATACTTATGCGATCAGATTTATTAATTATAAATGCTTTTTTGAATCCCAAAGATCTTGGAATTTATTCAGCTGCCAATCAGCTTGCATTAATTTTTCCACTTTTAACAACCGCTATTTCAACAGTTTTCTTAAAAGTCGGTTCATCGATATCAAAGAGAGATTTTTTTAATGAAATTATCAAAACACAAAAAATACTTTTATTTCCTTCTGTTGTAATTATCTTATGCACATTCTTTTTTAGAGCTGAAATAATTACTTTAATTTTTGGCATGAAATACATAGAAAGTTCCATTATTTTCTTAATATTATTAGTCATTAATATTTTTTCTGTATTTTTTAGTGGAATTGAAAGCTATACATTTATACATAAGCAAAGGATTTTTCTTTTAATTAAATTATTTCAATTAATAATATTTTTAGTTTCAAGCCTTTTACTAATTAACAGTTTGGGTCTTTATGCTTTATTGATTTCAATAGCCGCATATAAAATATTTGGATGGCTTACTTGTAATATAATTGTTCTGAAAGATAATAAATTGATTTGATACTATGTTTTTAAATGATGATAATAAACTAGAATTTTCTTTTAAATTAATTGCAGGGGCTTTTGTTACTGCATTTTTGCTATTCTATCTTACTGAGTTTATATACTTTGATGCCCAAACCTCATTTTTTGTAAACTCTATTTTTTTTATTACAATACTAATTACCATTTTAAAAAATAAAATTTTTGGAATTTGTTTATTATTATTTTCATATGCTTCAATCTATACACGACCAAGGGCATTACACACCATAAGCATTGATGATAGAGGCCAATATGATTTTTTTTCATTTCACAGTCAATCTTTGGGTCCATTTGTTTTTTCCACAACACTTTTATTAGTAATATCTCTTTATACATTCTACTTATTTATTACAAAAACTAATGTTGTAAACTTCAAGAATCTTTATCCTATTTTGGCTTTAGCGCTACTTTATTTAGTAAGTCCAATTAGCTTTATATTTGAAGGAAATCCTATTTATTTAAATGACTTTGTAACAGATTTTAAAAATGTTATTCTTCTTACAAGTGGATTTATTTTGGGACATTTTGCTTATCAAGAAAATAAAAATTCTTTTTTTAACTATTTAATAAATATGTTATTGTTTCTTTTGTTAGTAAGTGCTTTTTTTAGCTATAGTGCCGTTTTATATGATTACTCTCAAAATGAATTTGTGCTCAAATATGGATTAAATACCTATATCACTGCTCCGATCTTTTTTCTATGTTTTTTAATTCCATCTAAATCAAATCAGAGCTTTTTAATATCTTCTATAATTGCTTTTTGCTGCTTTAGTCTTTGGCCTTTTACTAGAGGAGAACAGCTAAATTTTATGATTCTTTTCTTAATTACTGCATATTTCATTTTTCAAAAAACTAATATTACAAATACAGTAAGACGTTTAGGATTTTTGTTCTTTTTAAGTATATTTTTCTATCAAACGGAATTAACAAATCTTTTTACTACGACTTTAGATACATCAATAAGTTTCTATTTAAGAAAAGTTTCCTTATTTCTCGAAGGAACAATTGATAAATCTGTAAATGTACGATTGGCTGAATTTGGATCTATATTCGTTTTTAATAATCTAGTTGATTACTATCAATTTCTTTTTGGAAGCGGCTTAGGTTCATACTTTTCATTAGACATTTCAGCACTGCATACTCTTGATTACACAGATTTTTCAGAGCAATCACTATTAAATAATAGGTTTTTATCTCCCCATTCTTTTATAGCCTATTATATATTGAAAGTTGGTATTGTTGGAATAGCCTTTATTTGTTATTTTTTCTTTAAAGCTTTTTCACAAGTAACTCAAAATACATCATTAAATAAACTTGGAATAAATTTATATACATTATTTGTTTTTTCTTTTTTATGGAATGGATATTGGGTACCTATGATTAGTTTTTTTGGCCCATTTTATGTGGGCGCACTTAACAGTAAATACAATGATGAAAAATAATAAAATTATCATACTTGTATCTAAGGGGTATGTTTTAAAGTCTGGATATTATTTTAGATGCATTCGTGATAAAGAATTGCTTGAAAATTTAGGTTATGTAGTTGATATTGTTTTGTTGAGCAAAAGTAAATTTAGAGGCTTACATCTATCTGATTCGATTCCACTTTACAGGATTGATAAAATTGCGAAACTAATTTCACAATTTAATCTTGTTATGTGTGAGAATATTGGAGTATCTACAGCAGTTAATCTATTAAGTATTTTAAATCCATTTTCTCAATTAAAAAAAATGTTGGTTTATCATGGCTCACTCGCAGAACTTAAACACGACCGTCTTTTTCCCATCAAATCAGCATTATATAAATTTAATGAATGGTTTTCTGTTAAATATTTTGATGGAATAGTTGTAGTATCTGATGCATTTAAAGATATCTTAGTAAAAGAATACGGTAACGTTATTTCAAAAAAAATAATAACAGTTCCTAATTATCCCAATGATGATTTCTTGAAAGAAATTTCAATTGTTAAAATGAAACCAAAAAATGATCTTAAATCTGAACTTTCTTTGAAGAAAGATTTTGATATATTTACTTATGCTGGAAATATTCAACCATGGCAAAATCTTGACTATATAATAGATATATTTTATGAGATTTATCAGCTAGAAAATAAATCTTATTTTGTTTTTTTAAGTAAATATGAAAATGAAATTCACAAAAAAATTAATGATAGAATTCCTCAAGATAATTATAAAATAACTTTCGTTGAAAATAGCCAAATTCCTAAGTATTTAGTAGCAAGTGATTATTTGATTGTTATTAGAAAACAAGACATGATAAATAAAGTAGCTTGTCCAACAAAGGCCATTGAATATATTCTATCTGATACAAAAATAATTACTTCACAAAATTTAGGTGATATAAGTAATTATGTAACCAAGAGCGGTAAAGGAGTGGTAATTGACTCTACCAAAAATGCAAAAATAAATGCAGAAGTTATAATTAAAGAAAAGAATATTATAAATGATAATCATCACTTTAAGAAAAAAGAAAAAGTAGAAAAAGAATTTTCAAAATTTTTGTCTAATAAGTTGCAGGTATAAAATGAATATTCTTGTAGTTGACTTACTAAGCCCAGAAAAACATAAAAAATTTAACTCTAAGATGATTTTTCATATGAAACAAGTGGCTCACATTGAATTCTTATGTTCGAAAAGAAATGAAGATAAGCAAGTAAAAAACTTTTTTTTCCCAGAAGAGTCTCAATCTGAAAATATTCTTTATAGAAAATTAAATTTATATCTAAAAACTTTATATGCATTTAAAATGCTGAAAAAAAATAACTATGACGTGATATACTTTATTACTTACGATAGTATTGCAACAGGATTTTATTTTTTGCTGCATAAGCAAAAAAATAAAATACTAGTTCACGAACATAAAAATATAGATGAAGTAAATAAATCTTTCATAAAAAGAGCTATATATAAAAATATTAAAATTACTACGCATATAGTCTATGAAAAATATTTTGGTCAATTTATTAAAGAAAAATATAATAAAAATTTCCATGTTATTTCACATCCGACTTACGAAGTAAAATTGAATGATAGCAACATCAAGAGTGCTTTTATTTTTTCGCCCAGTGCAAACATTGATAAAAAATACAAAAATGATTTAATCGCTTTTTGTCGAAAAAATCGTTTGAAAATTATTCTTAAAGATGAAAAATATTTCAAAGATAAATTTGTTACTAAAAGTAATTTTTTTGATAATTATTATGATTTAATTAACAAGGCAAGTTATATATTTATATCAAATGATTTTCAATACAGAGCAAGTGGAGTCATGTATGAAGCTCTTTCCATGAATAAAAAAATCATATGCACCAAAAGCTATTTTGCTAAAAAGATCAAAGAAAGTTACCCAGAAAATATTTTTATCATAGAAGATGTTAATGAAATTTTATCTTTATTAGACAAACAAAATGATTTAAATGATGTAGAAAACAATGATTTCAATAAAAAACATTCGGACGAAGTTATTATGCAGCAATATAAATCTATTTTTGAAAGTCTCCAATAATGTCTAAAAAGGAAAAGGTTTTAATTTTTGGTAATTCTGGATGGAAAATTTATAATTTTAGGTTAAATCTTGTAAAAACATTAATTAGTCAAAATTTTGATGTAATCATTCTTGCCCCTAAGGATAAATATATCAAATATTTAATTTCAATTGGTTGTAAACATTGTGAAGTTAAAATGCAAAATCAAGGTAAAAATCCCTTTATTGAACTAAAGTTATTATTTGAAATATATTTTATAATAAAGAAAATTTCACCAAACTATTTACTTCAATTTACTATTAAGCCCAATATTTATGGTTCAATTGTTTCAAGGTTTCTAAAAATTAAAACATTAAATAATATTACAGGATTAGGTTCATTCATTGAGAAAGACAATCTATTTAAAAGGTTCATAATTTTATTATATAAATTTTCTTTTAAGAAAGTTCATACGGTTTTCTTTCAAAACAATGAAGACCAAAATATTTTTCTTAAAAAGAAAATTGTAACACCAGATCAATGTGAAGTAATACCTGGCAGTGGAATAGACATATCAAGCTTTAAACCGCTAAAGAAAAAAAATAGCGATAAGTTAGTTTTTCTTCTTGCATCAAGAATAATAAAATCAAAAGGCATTTTGGACTATATTTCATCAGCAAAAATTATTAAAAGGAAATTTCCTAATACATCATTTTTGCTTGCAGGAGATTTTGACGCAAATAAAAAAGATTCAATTAACAAAAGTTTTATACATAAATACTCTAAGGATAATACTATAAATTACCTGGGCTTTTCAGAGAATATAATAGATTATATAAGCGAATCAGACTGTATAGTGTTTCCTTCTTATTACCACGAGGGAGTTCCCAGAATATTGCTTGAAAGTGCAAGTATGGAAAAGCCAATTATAACCACTAATCATAAAGGTTGTAAAGATGTGGTAGATCATGGCATTAATGGTTTTTTATGTGAACCTAAAAATCCAACAGACTTAGCAAATAAAATAGCAAACTTCATTAAGCTTGATGAAAATGCGAGAAAAAAAATGGGTAGAAATAGTAGGGTTAAAGTTTTAAAAGAATTTGATGAGCAAATTGTAATAAAAAAATACCTAGAAAGAATGCAAAAGTAATTTTATCATTTCAACCAACGTGGATTATTTAATGTCCATTGAATTGTTGACTCAAGTCTATCAAATGCTGATTTTGGTTCCCAGCCCATTTTAGCCATCTTTTCTCCATCTAATGCATACCTTAAATCATGACCAGGTCTTTGTGAATGAAAATCAACCATCTCATACTTCAACTCTTTGTTCTGAACCTGTGCTATAAACTTTGCAAGCTCTAAATTATCGATCTCATCTTTTCCTACAATATTAAACTTTTGACACTTAGCACCAGTTTTATCAGCTGCCATAGAGATGATATCGTAATCAAAGAGAAATAAAAGTGCATTTGAAACATCTTCTGCATGTATATAATGTCTTGATCCTGCTATTTTTTTATTTTTATCAGCATGAACTGTTACAATCTCTTTGTCTCTTACTTTTTTAATAACCATTGGTATATATTTTTCTACGTTTTGTCTTTCACCAAAAACATTCATGGTATGTGTTATGAAAGATGGCATTCCATAAGTATTGTTAAAAGCAACAACTAACTCTTCACCCCCCGCTTTAGAAGCAGAATATGGATTGGTAGAGTTATATCTATCATTTTCTTTATAATTCATTCCTATTGGGGCTGGACCAAAAACTTCATCAGTACTAAAATATGAAAACATTTCTAAGCTGTCTAACTTTCTCGCATAGTCAAGGATATGAGCTGTGCCTAAAACGTTATCTTTCACAAATTCAAGTGGATAAGTAATGGAACGATCAACGTGTGAACCAGCTGCTAAGTGACTTATATAGTCAATCTTACCAATCATTTGAATAACTTCAGGGTTCAGCTCAGCTTTAAGGTCATGATGAACTACTCTCACTCTTCTTTGATTTTCATCAGAAAAGGATGATACAACTTCGTTCAGTCTATTTAAATTACCACTAAAATCTAATCTATCAAGGGTTACAATTTCCCAGTCTGTGTTTTTTAAAATGTTGTCAATCAAATGGTGAGCTATAAATCCTGCTCCACCGGTTATTAAAATTTTTTTGCTCACGAATTATTCCTTTTTTTTTCTAAAAAATTTTTAATCCAATTTTCAACTTTCATAGAGGGAGACCAATTAAGTAATTCTTTAGCTAAATTATTATCAGCTAAGGTTTCTTTGGGTTCAATAACAGGATCAATGAAAACTTTTTCACCACCAATATATTCAGCAATTTGATTTACTGAACGATTATCTCCATTGCCAATATTAATGACCTCGCCTGCACCAACTAATTCAGAGTTGCAAGCCAGTAAATTAGCTTCGACAACATCCCCAACATAAGTAAAGTCTCTTCTTTGTTCCCCATCTCCTCTGATTGTCATTGGAAGGTTATTAAATTTTAGATTTAAAAAAATACCGATTACAAGAGAGTATGCACCTTCTAAATTTTGTTTTTCACCATATACATTGAAATATCTTAATGAAACAGTTTGAATATTATATACTTTTGAAAATGTCCTGCACAAAATTTCTCCGTAGAACTTTTGTGCAGCATAAGGTGAAATAGGATTTGGAGCTAAAGACTCATTTAATGGCAAAGTCTTACTATCACCATATGCAGATGAAGAAGCGCTATAAATCAATCTTTTCGCACCTGAATCAACGCATGCTTTTAAAACATTAACTATTCCCATAGTATTATTCATTTCATATTTGATTGGTTCTTCAATTGATGGCTGAACTCTTGCTATAGCAGCAGTATGAAAAACTCCATAAGCATTTTCAAAAATTTTTGACATTTCATTAAGGTTACTAGAATCAGATAAATCTAAATTATGGAAAGTGGCCTGCTTATTAATGTTAGCTAATTTGCCAGATATTAAGTTATCAATAACATGCACTTCATGATTCTCATTAACAAGACGATCAACAATATTGCTACCTATAAATCCTGCTCCACCTGTAACTACAAATTTCATTTATCTTGAATACTCTGAATTATTATATTTAAATCCTTATTAGAAAGGTAAGGATGCATTGGTAAACTTACAATTGATTCAGATAGTCTCTCTGATACAGGTAAACTATTTTTAGAATATCCTAAATATTGAAAAGCTTCCATTAAATGAATTGGAAATTTATAATATATAACAGAAGGGATTTTCTTTTGAGAAAGTCTGTCAATTAAATTGTCTCTTTTTTTGTTTGATCCAA
>MDTG01427181.1_pt1 | contig 16499 bp, 17 predicted proteins | sample 811421 | NCBI WGS metagenome assembly MDTG01 (sample SAMN05326645, study PRJNA326480) | marine metagenome | isolation source: seawater | place: Pacific Ocean: South East | collected 2011
TAGTAATAGTTATATCATTACAGGGATAAGATTAAATTGAATGCGGTTTTGACTAGGCTGAAACCATAGTATAAATTCAGTGATATAATATACTTAAATCAACTTTACATAAATGAGGTGAAAAATATGCCTAGTGACGTTTTTTTAAGATTATGTGATGAAAAGAAAAATAGAATAATAGAGAGTGCAAAGGAAGAATTCAACTCAAAAGGTTTTGAAAAGGCAACAGTAGTTAGAATATGTGATTTGGCAGGTATACCAAGGATTACGTTCTATTCTTATTTTGACTCCTTAGAGGATATTTATAACTACATATATAATAATCAAATTTCAGAATGTAGTAAAATTTTTAATGATCCAAACATCTTCAATGCCATTAAAAATAGTCAGTTTGATATGGATGATTTTTTAAAATTTGAAGCTTATTATTTAAGAATAGTTACATCAGAGTATGGTTTGAAAAAAATTTACACTACGATCAATGATAGGTCAATAGAAGAGAGGTTGATTCTAAATTTACTTATATCCCTTTTTGCCCAATATGAATTGGGAACTATGTCTAGAGAGACATTGATATCTGAATTCAACTCTTTTAAAAAGCACTTGAGTGTTTGAAATATACATATTTGAAATACTGTATATTGAGTTGGATGATTCTATCATATACAATCTTCTTATCTAGAATGAAGTTTGATAACTAATATAAGGAGAGTTGGATTATGAAAAAGACTGCTTTAATTACAGGATCAACAGACGGGATAGGTAAAGCTCTTGCACTTTCTTTAGCAGGAGAAGGGTATAATATACATGTATTGGGATCAAATAAAGATAAAGGTCAAGCAGTTATGAAATCTTTAAATAAAATCCATCCCAAGGGCAAACATGAATTGTATATTGTAGATCTTTCTACTATTGAAAATAATTGCAATTTCTTAGATTCGTATATAAGCGACCATGAGCATCTGGAGTTGCTAGTTTTAAATGCAAATGCAATGTTTAAAAAAGTTAAGACAGGTAAGGATGGTATAGATTTAGCATTTATAATAGGTTATTTATCGAGATATATGTTTAGTGTGAGACTGGATGGATTATTAAGTAAAAGTAATAATCCAAGAGTCATTCATATAGGTGGAGCAACAATGATTTCAAAAATTCAATATGCTAACTTAAAAGATCCAAACTATAAACCTCTAAAGTCAACAGCTATGGGATTTATGGCAAATAATCTATTAACTTATCATGCCAACAAAAATGGTCTGTCTGATGTTCCATACGAGTTTGTTGAGCCAGGAATAGTAAATACCAATACAGTTAAGAAACAGAATATTACTGTAAGATTTCTTTCGAAAATAATGGGGATGATTGAGCCAGAAGAAGCTGGAAGACTTATCAAGGAACACATAATGGAAACGCAAAGTGAAGATGTTTCTGGGAAATTTTACAATAAGAAAAATGAAAAACAACCGAAAAAAGAAATTGTTTATGGTGAAGAAGCCTTTAAAGAAGTATTAGAATTTTCTAAAGCGGTTACGGGAGTACAATTTAAGACTAATTAGACATAAATTAAAGTGGAATGAATAGGGGGCTGGCTTTTATAATTTTGGTATTTCTATTTATGAAGATAAGAAGAGTATAAGGAAAGGGTCAGTTTTTTAAGCCATAATAGTAGCGTTTAAAAGTAGACCTAACCTTATGCTTTCTAAAAATACATTTCTATAACAGATTAATAAATTTTTCGCCTAAATATTAAAACGCTGACATAATGTTGTCAGTGTTTTGATAGTATACTTAAATTGATAACTATTTAGCTTTTAGTTTGATGTTTATTAGTAGACTAATAGAAGGGGTGTTACAATGGAAAAAGAAGCTTTGAAGGAATTACTTAGAGAAATAAAAAGTAATAATTATGAGGTGCCAGAAGGGGTTAGACCATTTGAATTAGCTTTAGAAATGATGAACTGCCTAGGGGATACCGATGGAGAACTTCGTGATATATTAGCATATTCAGTTCTGCAAAGTTGGATGATTGATGATGTTTTATCTATAAACGAAACTCATGAACTCCTTAATATAAGCCTAGATGAAAAACATTTACTTTATGGCTTAGAAGGGGCAGATGAAACAGTATTTATGAGAGCTTTTTCTGCATTAATTGTAGCTGTGGCTGTTTATAAGCATAGAAGCAATAAATATTTATCGAAGAAAGAAATAAGCAGCATCTTAGATAAAGTGATAAAATTCTATGATGAAGATAAAGATATCAGAGGATATATTGAAGGACAAGGATGGGCACATGGTGCTGCGCACGGAGCTGATGCACTAGATGAGCTGGCAAGATGTGAAGAGGTAGGGTATGAAGATCTGAAAAGAATCTTAGATGCCATACATAAAAAGATAAACATAGGTTATTATGGATATATCCATGAAGAAGATGAACGCATGATCACAGCGGTTTCAGCAATATTAGAAAGAAAACTAGTACCTGAGTCTGAAATGATAGGATGGGTAAAGAGCTTCGAAAAAATAGAAAAAATAGGGCAATACCCACATGATGTTTTGTCCATATTAATGTAAAAAGCTTTTTAAGAAGTTTGTATTTTAGATTGAATGGAAATTCTGATTATGACAATATTACTAACGTGACGAGAGTGATACTAGATAAAATATGTAAGTATAGATAGCATAATAATATTTTTTTTATAAGGAATACGAAAATAAGATCGGTTAAAGTATATACCGATAATGGATTGTTATCTACTCTAACCGATCGATATTTAATGTCTGTACTAAATATTATATAAAAAATTCATTCTTAATAATTTTTCCTAAAACCTTTACCTTACTCATATCAACAGTTACAGCAGAACTATCATTTGCACATTTTGATAGTTTTACTTTTTTGTTTGCTTCTTTTGTTAATTGTCTAACCATTTTCTTTCCGCTCATTTCAAACAGATATAAACAGTGGTTTTGTATATTTTTACTTATAGATACAGTTAATACATCGCCTTTTTTAACTCTGAAGGCTTCCATATCGTTATCTGAAGATTTTACGAACATTATTTTATCTGGATGATGTCCTTCAATCTTTTTACTTATTATGGGGAGCTCCTTATAACCAACAATCTTGTTGGTGGATAGCTCATATATTGGATATTTCTTAATAACCCCTGCCAAAGCATCGGCCCAGGTTTGGTTTGGCGTAACGGTAATTGTACCTTGAGGCTTTGGAGCTGGTTTAGCTTTTTTAGGCTTTTCTACAACCCTTTCCTCTTTAACAAACTCTTCTGTAGTTCCTAGAGACTTTAAAATCTTATCAGCAACACTTTCGTTTACGATTTTCTTACCTGATTCAATCTGTATTATATAGCTAACTGACAAGCCACATTTCTTAGCAAGTTGTTTTTCTGTCAGTCCAGCCTTTATCCTAGCTTCCTTTATTTTTACTGCTAGTCTGTTCATTAATATCACCTCTGTTGTTTTAAATTATATCAGCTTCCATCAAATGGTAGTATGTATATAATGATTATACTAAATATACTCAAATAGATAAACCTAAATCTACTAGATATATTACCGTCCTAATCACTTAAATCCTTTACAGCGGCATAGAATTCTATATAATCAAAATCATTGAAGAAAAACTGTTTTAGATCGTGTACTTCAATGATTTCTCCTATAAGCTTTAGATGGTTTGCCTCAGCAAAGTTATTAATTAAATCAATATAACTATCGCCATCCAGTAAGTTTTTTCTAGGGTAGAAGAAATGTATAAAAGTATCATGGGAATAAACAAAATCCTCATTCTCAGAAACTTCGATATGTATATCGTATCCCTCTAGGGTTTCTGTTTCAAAGGTTGTTATAAATATCTGTGTGGTTTGCATAACCTTTGAAACCGAAAAGTTTGAAGGGGAGTTTGTCTTAAACTTCTTGAGCTTAAATACCTTATTAATGAGTTCCAAATTTACTTTTCTTGAAGTCGGCATTTCGTTAGCTTGTCTTAATACATCTCTCTGATAGCTCAGTTTTTTGATTTCATTGTCTATTTGTTTAATATGGTTATCTATAATATCTCTTTTATCATCAATATCTTCTTTTTTAAGAAGTTCTTTGATTTCATATATGCTAAAGCTCAAGTCCCTATATAAGCTGATTTTATATGTTTTTAAGTAGTCCTCATCTGTAAATACACTATAGTTGTTGTCATCTCTTTTAATATCAAGGAGACCTTTCTTTTGCCAATGTCTGATGGTATCTTTACTAATTCCTATAAAATTACTTATTTGTCCCATTCTATATCTGTTATTCATGTAGGCTTATCCACCTCCTAAAAATATTTTAACAGATTTTTTGAATTTTATGTTGACTGTTGACTTGGTCCACACCTTAAAATCTATCTTGAGGTGATGAAAATGAATAAAAAAGAATTTATAAAAATCTATAAGGAGTACTCGCATAGGGTTATTACAACAAAGGTGGTAATGGCACTTGCTTCAAGTGCTGACCACATTATAGCAGCAACATTTATTAGCTCAGCAGTTCTTGCAGCTATAACACTAATTAATCCAATGCTATTTTTCATATTTGCCTTTGCATTTATGTTTGCATCGGGGCTTAGCTCATACATCGGTTTGCTTTTAGGAAAAAAAGAGATCGATACAGCTAATAAAACTGCCAGTTTTATATTGTTAATCTTTACAGTTATAGCAGCATTATTATCAGTGTTTACTTCTGTTAATGCAAGTAAGGTTGCTAGTTTGCTGGGAGCTTCAGGGGAGTATCATAGGATTGCTACTGTTTATTTGAAATATCTCTCTATTGCATTCTTCCCACAGATGATATCTGTGGTTTTAGACGGACTCATCATGAATGATGGAAGTCCGAAGTATAACTTTAGAGTAAATATTATAACACTGGTAATGAACGTTGTCCTAAATATGATTTTTGTTATAGTTTTCAAGCAAGGTGTTGTGGGCTTAGCCATAGCAACCCTTATAAGTCACAGCTACCACCTTATTGCAGATATTTATTATCTAGCATATAAATCTAAAACTATAAAAATTAAAAGGCCTAAAAGGAACTATAGTGCGCTTAAGAGGGTTTTATACAATGGAAGCAGTGATTTTCTAGGTGTCTTTATTGAGGCGATAATGATTTATGTCGTTAATCTATCGATATTAAAATTCTTGCCAAGTGAATACCTTGAGGCATATGCAGCTTCAGCAGTATTTACTCTGTTTATTACCAAGATTTATCTCGGGTCCCAGTATGGGTTGCAGCCTATATCCTCTAAACTGATGGGGCAGGAAAAATACGATGAACTCAGAGAGCTTTTCATTTTTTCAGTTAAGAGAAGTGCAGTATATGCAATTGGCTTTTATATTGCTCTAATTCCCGTTGCATGGTTTGGATTGCCATATTTTTTAGATAATCCTCAGATTGTAAAGACTGCCTTCTTGCTATATTTAGGAGTCGGATTTGCAATAGTACTATCTAATATAGGAATACAATCCTCTGTCTTTTTTACGGCTATTAATAGACCAATAGAATCCTTGGCTATAGCTGTGATAAGAACTCTGATTTTAATTCCCGCATTTAGTTATACTATGATTTGGATGTTTAAGTTTACAGGAATTGCACTTGGGTTCTTAATTCCCGAGATACTATTGACGATAGGATTTATATATTATTTCAAGAGATTAGATCTAGCAGGGTTAAAGGTGTAAATTAACAATGACAAGGGGTGGAGACGGCTTTAGTATATCCTTAAAAAGAAAGGGTGGAGCCGTTAATCTATATGATTTCTTTTTTAAATAATGCCTTGACTCTGTTGTTACCCCATAGATTATTCTATGGATATACGCTTTTATTTCAAAGAAAAAATGCAGAAGCATTTATTGTTTTCTTTGAAAAATTAGTTAAGGTTTAAAAGCGTTTATCTTTATTGGTGAGGTGATAAAAGTGAACTCAAATACGATGTTTAAAGAATATTTTAAAGAGTACGCCAAACCCATGATTATAAGATCTTTATTCAACCGCTTAGTGCATACGGCTGATAATGGGACTTACTTTATACATGAGGAGGATGGATATATCTACACTGAAGGTGTATGAATAGGTAGGAATTTTCTATGCATATCACGAACCCATACAGTAAAGGATATATTTCAGAGATTATCAGAAGGAGTCTTGAAAGGAGTCCAATATGACCCGAAATAAACTGATTAAAAGCGAAGTTGTTCAGCTGTTTAACACAACCATAGAAACCCTAAGGCACTATGAAGAAAAGGGGATTCTAAAGCCAGAGATTGGTGATAACAACTACAGATATTATGATTTTGAAGATCTGCAAAAGCTAAGACAGATATTTCTGTTTAGAGATTTGGAGCTGTCGATAGAGGAAATGAAGAAGCTAGATGAAGGCCAGGTGAAGAAGTCTGATTACATTGAGATGCTTAAAATCCATCAAAGCACCCTCCAGAAAAAAATCCAGAGACTGCAGAATATAGAGGAAAATATTAAACAGCTTCTAGAGCTTCTAGAAAAGGGTGACAATCAGCGTTCCTATAGACTTCGATTGGAAAAAGAACGCCACTATTATCTCCTTGATCCCTTTGAAGAAGAGGCTATGTCATCGCCAAAAGCCTATTTTGATCGATATAGAAGCCTGATACAGAGTGATAATTATTCAGAGCGAACTCTGGAGATGATTTATCCTTATAAATCATTGCAGTCAGGCCAATTCACTAAGGCTCAGCTTTGTATAGAACTGCCTATTGGTGATAGAAAGCTATCTTCCGCCACCAATGAAGATGATATTCTCATCTTACCTGAGGGAACCTACCTATCTATTTTCTACCCATTTCAACATGGAAGGTTTGAGGCTCTTTCTGCACTGAAGGATGAGATTGAAGACTATCTCAAAGAAAATGATTTTCGAAGAAGAGATTCCATAGTATTGGAAAGGGAGCACCCTGAGCTGTCATTGTTTTTAGATGAAACAATTTCTATTTTCGAACTGCAGATTCAGGTTGAAAAGGAATGAGTGTTAAGTAATTCAGTACTGTTTTAAGTCAATGAAAGTAAAGCTGTGAAATGATACTATTATTTTAAACATGAAGGTGAGGATATTATGGCTTATTACGATGACTTGCAAAATGTAAAAAACTATATCGAAATGGCAAAGGATTGTTTTGCAATAGAATTGGTATCAAAGCTCAGTCGTTATTTAGAAAAGGGTGGCACGATTTTAGAACTAGGTATGGGACCGGGTAATGATTTAGAACTACTGAGTGAAAATTTTCATGTCACAGGTTCAGATAAATCACCATATTTTATTGAACTCTACAAGGAGAAGAACCCAGAGGCTGAGGTGCTTGTGATGGATGCTATAACACTGGACATAGATAGAAGCTTTGATTGCATCTACTCCAATAAAGTTTTACCTCACTTAACAAAGCAAGAACTTGATATGTCTATTGAGAAGCAATGGTCAATATTAAAGGAGAATGGGATACTATTTCATACCTTTTGGAAGGGGGATAAATTGGAGCATTATGGGGGAATGTTAAATCAGTATTATTTAGAGGCTGAGCTTAAGAATAAATTTAGTGATGGATTTGAAGTGATTTTAGTAGAAAGCTATATGGAATTTGAAGAAGATGATTCTATATTGATTGTTTTGAAGAAAGTTGAAAATTATTAAAGTGATTGTATATAATCTGTTTTGTAAAATTAAGGAGGTCAAATGACCTCCTTAATCAACTTTGTTTTGTACTTATAACGGAAGAAGTGAAATCAAATAACCTCCTGCAATCAAACTTAAGAAGTTTGCTAAAAGCACATATCCTATTGTTTTTGAGCGGTTATGCTCTTTTATGAATATTGAAAATCCAATAGCTTCAGCGATGAAAACCCATATCTCTCCAAATATGAGGGCGAAAAATATATAGCTTTTCATAGGAGTAAAGCCATTAAGCCAAATATTTAAAAATCCTTGAGTAAGCAGATTGATTACAAGGAAAATAATCCAAGATCTCTTTTCCCTATAGCCAAATGATAGGAATATAAGCCCTTCAATTATAAGGGTTAAGGTTATTCGAAGAGACACTAATTTAAGTGTCCGAGAAAATAATTTTCCAGATGTTAGTGTTTGTTTTTTAATATTTAAAGTAAATACATTGTTATACCCCTGGAGTGGCTCATCTAATAGGATTTCAAATGAACTATCCTCTGTACTTATTTTAAATTTATATTTGCTTAAGCCTTCTAAGTCATGTAAGGAAAAGGTGTAATACTTTTCAAGCGTCTTATCTAATTTATCAGCCTTAATGTATTTGTCATTTGAGAACATTTCTATTTCAAGATCATCAGGTGCGTCTGGAACTATTATAAGTATTGATGGTGGTTCTGCTGAGTTTCCAAAGGATATAGCTGTAGCAGCAAACACTGTTAATATTGAAAGGATTATAGCAAATAAGATCCTATTCGACTTATACATAGTAAAGCCCCCTTATAATATTTGATGAGTTAATTTTAACCCATTTTATTTAAAAATTCAAATTTTTTCCATATTCTTATGATTAAATGTAAAAAAGGTTATATAGTTTTTGTACTAATCCAGATAACCTCTTTTTATTTCGATTGCAAGCTTCTTCATAGGGCAGAGTTAATAGAATCTAACTGTTCAGAGACCTCGTTTAAATCGACCCCATTAAAATAGATATAGAAAATGACTTAGTATCCTTCTTACTATGACCTTAAATATATACTTGCAAAAAAAATATATATATGATATGCTAGAAAGGTTAGTTGAGTTGAAATAATAAGCTGAATAGAAGTGTATATAATTTTTTGAAATAACCCTATCATTATATCTAAAATTATGAGTACAGACTTTCCGTTCAATTTCTATGTAGTACAAGAATCAGATGCCTTTCTTGTTTAATGTTAGAAATCCATAAAATATTCATATAATTTAACTAGAGTATAATTAATCTATTTTAAAATATTGAGTAATTTATTTGTGTGCTTGATTATATTTTACTAATATAGGAATTAGTAGCTTTTTGTGGTGGGAATTTTATTTGTACGCAAAGAGGATGCTTTATTGAGTATATTTAAAATTTGTGAATATGCTTTAATATTGACGAGTCTATTAATTAGTATAGATGCCAAAAATCAAGAATAAGCTTTGAATTAAACAATGAACTAATAAAAAATATGTTGATTTTCATATGAAAATAACAATAAATAATAGAAAAGGAAGTGTCATTATTACAGAAAGTGTTATATTTGGACTGATTGGTCTATTTCTAATAACATCGTTTACTAACATTTTAGGAACGCTAAAAACAATACTAATATCAAAAAAAATCATGAATCCTGTTTATCTAGTAGTATTTGTAGATGCTATGATTTTTGCAACAGTTGTTACAAAAGTTACTAGTTCAACGGGCGTGCATTTTACAATAGCTTATGCACTAGGAAAGACAGTAGGTGTATTTATAGGTAGCAGAATTGAAGAACGATTAGCTCTTGGTATTTTAGAAGTAGACATATTTTTGAAGAATAAAAATAAGATGATTAAAATAGCTGAAAAACTTAGAGAAGAGGGCTATACGGTTAATAATTTTTTAGCCAGAGGGAACAATGGGGAGAGAAGATATAAGATTGAGGTCGTAATTAAGAGAAACGAGTTTAAGATACTTGAGAGTATCATGGATGAAAGTGGTATCAGTACCCCAACCTTAAAAATCAAGAATCTAAGTAAAGTTAATGGGAAAATAACTACAACAAGAATTAAAGCAGTGTAATCAAGAATTTCATATACTGATTTGATGTTAAACATACTATTTTAATTGGCTAATAAAGAAGATATCTTTTAGAGGATAAATTTAAAAGATATCTTCTTTTTATATTTTAATAAGGATTTTGAAGTGAGATCACTGAGAGTATAAAAGGCATAGGAAGGATTTTAAAAATAGACCTCTATAGGAGTTGACAATGGATAATCTTGGCATTATACTATAAATAATCTTTAGTTAATAACTTTTAGTTATTAACTAAACGTAACTTTGCAAAATATATATTGCTAAAATGATTTATATTAAGAAACTAAAACGTCTTACGAGGTGATAACCCATGGCTAAAGAGATAAGGAATAATAAAGGACAAACGGAAAAAGAGTTTTTAGAATCCTATGATTCTGAAAAATACAATTCTACAAAGTTTCCTGTAACCTCCGACTGTTTAATATTTACTATTAAAAATGTTGATGGAAGGGAAGACTCCATCGATCTAGATGATAAAAGACTTAAGATTGCCTTGATACAAAGAGCAAACCACCCCCATATAGACAAATGGGCTCTGCCAGGCGGTTTTGTAAATAAAGGGGAGGAAACCAGTATGGAAGCTGCAAAGAGGGAGCTTGGAGAGGAAACAGAGATGTCGGGAATGTATCTTGAGCAGCTGTATACCTTCGATGATATAAACAGGGATCAACGTGATCATATACTTACCGTATCCTATATGTCTTTAATCGATAAAGTTGAAGAGTCTCTTAAGGCTGGTAGCGATGCAAAACAAGCAGAATGGTTTGAGGTGGAGAGGAAAGTGACTCAAATAAATAAGGTAATTATAGAAAGTGGATTCATTAGGGAAAAATTCATAGACATCATTCTTTCGAAGAAAGATATAAGGATTGTAAGTAAAATAAAAGAGATTACAACCGTTAAAAATAGAGCCAGAAGCACAAGGTTTGAGCTTGTTGATAGAGGCGATTTAGCCTTTGACCATGGGATAATTATAAACCTTGCGCTGGATAGAATAAAGAATAAGGTGGAGTATACAGACATAATGTTTAATCTACTGCCTGAGCATTTCACTATAGCAGAGGCCTACAGGGTTTACCAGCTTACCACCAATAAAAGCGATACGGTTCAAAACTTTAGGAAAAAATTTAAAAATGTAAGAAAGATGATAATAGAGACGGATAAAACCACCAAGAAGTATAGTCCAAGACCTGCAAAGCTTTATAAGCTAAATATTCATTGGGACGATTATGAGGAGTAGAAGCGAAAAAGAAGTAGTAAAAAAATAGTTTAGTAAAGTGGAGGCGATTATTATGAGCCTATTTAATAAAAGAAGATTGCCAATAGATACCTTTAAAATGACTGAGGAGATTAAAGAGAATCTTCGAAAAGGGTGGTACAGTGATGAGTATTTTAATAACAACATTAAAATCTTAAATCAACTGGCAGCTGAAGGATATGAGTTTGGGAAAGATGAAAATGATTTAGATGGTATAGTATATGTATCGAAGGTGAAAATAGGAGAGCTGGAAGTAGAAATGCAGATTTTCACTAGAAGAAAGCCATTTTCCGTAGTGGTAGGAGTTGATGAGGCCCTTGCTATACTTAAGGAATGTACAGGATACTATGACGAAGAGGGGAATTTCATAAACACCTATGATCAGCTTGAAGTTGAAGCCGTATATGATGGCGAGATTATCAGCTATAATGGCAATCCCCTAAGTGTGCAGCCGGTTATAAAGATCAGGGGGAGATATCGAGACTTTGGCCATCTTGAAACACCAATCTTAGGTGTTCTGGGTGAGCCTACGAGAATAGCAACAAATGTTTATAATACATTAGTTGTAGCAGGAGAAAAGCCCGTACTATTCTTTCCTGCTAGATTTGCCCACTATAAGCTTCAGGGAATCCATGGATATGCATATTGGATAGCAACTCAAAGATATACACTTAACTATGGAAAGGAATCAAAGGCTTTTATTTCTACAATGGAGCAGGGGGACTGGTGGGGTGGAAAAGCCAGTGGTACTGTGGCACATATCAACATCCAGACCTTCTTGGGAAATACAGCAAAGCTGATGATGGAATTTGCAAGGACAATGCCTGCTGACACACCTAGAATAGCACTGGTAGATTTTCATAACGATTGTGTAGGTGAATCAATTAAGGTGATCGACAGAATGTGGGAAAAGTATTGGCAGCTATATGAAGAGGGTAAGCTGGAGGAAGCCAAAAAGTACAAGCTATATGGTGTAAGACCTGATACAAGCGGAAACATGAGGGATAAATCAGTTGAGCCTCTATATGACAGAAAGATGGACTGTGGAGTAACCCCTAGACTTGTCCACAATATCCGCCGGGCAATTGATGAAAGATGGCATGAATGGACTAAGAATATTAATTATACTGATATGTCAAAGGGTATAAAGGAAATAGCAAAGCAGTATTGTCATGACATAAAGATAGTGGTTACAGGTGGGTTTAATGTGGAGAAAATCAGTAGATTTGAAGAAGTAAATGCCCCTGTGGATATATATGGAGTAGGTTCTAGCCTGCTGGAAAACTGCAAAGGGTCAAATAATGACTATACTGCTGATGGCGTTAGGGTAAAGATTAATGAAAAATGGTATGATCTTCATAAGGACGGAAGAAGGCCTTGTTATAACGCAAAATTAGAAAAAGTAGATTTGAGCGAATTAACTTAACGGGCACAGTGCTGAAATTAATTAGACAAAAAACAGGAGGTTTTTAAGCAATGAAATCAATAGTTGTATTTGGCGGAGCATTTAACCCAGTCACAAATGCCCACCTACAGGTAGCCGAACAAATCGTAAATGAATATGATATAGATATGATGCTCTTTCTTCCGGTGGGAAATGTATATGTAAAGAATGAATTGCTAGATGCAGCTATGAGGGTGGATATGCTTAAAGCCACCTGTATAAATAATCTGAAGTTTGAGGTCTCCACAATAGAAGTCGATGCTTCTTACCAAGACCAACGACTATATACAATTGATACCTTGAAGCTATTAAAAAGGCAGAACCCAGGAGATAATATATATTTCTTAATGGGGACTGATAATCTAAAGGAAGTCCATACATGGCAGGGCGCAGAGGAAATAATTAGAGATTTTAAAATCATGAGTATCTCTAGAAATGGTGATAGCGTAGCTGTGATTGTTGAAAGTAACGAGCTACTAAATAAATATAAAGATAATATTATGGAAGTAAAAGAAAAAATCAGAAACGACAATAGTTCAACCTACGTAAGAACACTAAGAAAAAGGGGTAAGAGTATAAGGTATTTGGTGCCAGAAGAGGTAAGAAAGTATATTGAGAAGTATGATTTATATAAATAATAAAATTATAAAAGCCTGACCCCGAGGGAAGATATAGCTAGAAATTATACATAGATATGTATAGCTTCTAGCTGTTTTTATACATAGATATATTTTATGTAATTATCAAAATAGAGGTTATTTATTATAATTATTAAAGGGAATTCCAAAAAGTCATAGAACTTTAAATATATATATGTAAGACCTACCATATTGTGGTCGGATAATCCTATGAATTTATACTTGTAATACTTCAGAGGGGATGACAAAATAATGAAGTCAAAAGAAAATGGTGTAGAGAATAAGCATTATAGAGAAGTGATCCTGAAGGCTGCCTTAGATGGGATTATACTAGACATAACTTCAAATTGTTTTAGAGTATTAGGCTATACTCAGGAAGAAATGATAGGTCATAATATTAAAGAATTTCTAGATGAAGAAATGGATTTCAATTTATTGTGCCAAAAAGCAGATAAAGAAAGTGTAGAAATAGCTTTGAAGGATAAAAGCTATAATTTGATATATTTAGATGTAATGGTCGATACATTGTTTAATGAAAAAGACGAAATTGATAATCTATGCTTAGCCATGATAGACATTACAAAGTACAAGGATATGGAGAAAAATGCGAAGAGATTAAGAAGGATATTTGATAGGTCCGAGGACATAATATATTCTTTAGAAAAAGAACCAAAGCTGAGATTCTATTATTTAAGTCCTTCGATACATAAAAATCTAGGCTATACTCTAGAAGAAGGTATGAGTAACCCAATGTTACCTTTAGATATTGTTCATCCAGATGATTATGACTACCATCTAAGGAAATTTAAAGGTGAAGTTGATTATTCAAAACATCATTATTCTAGATTGAAGCATAAGAATGGTAAGTATATCTGGTTTGAAGAGCATATTACACCTATATATGATGACGAAGGAAAATTGATTGCTTTAGAGGGGATTACAAGGAATATTCAAGATAGAAAAGAGCTGGAAGAAGAGCTGGAAAGATTAAGCTATTATGATTCTTTAACTGGAATTCATAATAAGAGATACTTCCAAAACGAATTGAATAGATTAAATGATGATATAGATGTAAAGCTAGGAATAATTATATGTGACTTAGATAATTTGAAACATGTTAATGACACATTTGGACATGCCGAAGGCGATATTATGCTAAAGCAGGCAGCTCTGTTATTAAGTAAGGCACTTAATGAGGATGCCCTAATTGCTAGAATTGGTGGAGATGAATTTGCATTACTGCTAAAGAATTTAGATGAAGAAGAATTTAAAAGTATTTATGATAAAATTAACGAAGCCATACTAGAGTGTAATAGTAATAGATTTAGGGTTCCAATACAGATCTCTATTGGCGCTGCGTATAGTGAAAGTTCAATTGGTATGGTGAGGGAACTATTTAAAACTGCCGATAAGAATATGTACTTGATTAAGAAGAATAAGAAAAAATACAAAAATGAAGAACTATAATAAAGTTTTAGAATAACTCCGTGAAGTATTTGCATGGGAAACAATGCAATTCATCACGGAGTATTTTTATGGCTTTAAATCAGCTCATAGTAAAAGAAAAGTAGCGATGTCATTAATCTTTTATTTAATATTTACAAAATATATACAAAAAAGGAAATATTAACTTACTTGTGAAATATAATTATATATACAAAAAATATAATAAAGGAGATGGGCATGATGAAAAAGATATTGGCATTATTACTTGTAGCTTTGCTTGCTTTATCAGTTGTTGCCTGTGGAGCAAAGGAGACATTAAGTGAAGAAGAAAAGAAGGAGCAGGGCTATAAGAAGTATACTGATATGGGGGTTGAGTTTAAGGTTGGTGGAGTTTGGCAGCAATACGATGAAAATATAAGCAGAAGCTTAATAGGGGATTTAGAGAATGAAAATGAACCAATATATAATGGTTTAGATTATAGCGTTTTATCTAATGAGCGTCTTGAGGAGTACTATGATGTAAAGGAAAATGTAAAGGATGAAGAGGAAAGAAGAAAAAGATATGATGAAATCTTTGCAGAGTTTAAGCCGTTATTCAGCTATGTAATCTTTAGAGCCGATAAAATGCCAGAAGAAGATAAGATAGCTGAGCTTACTGAAAAGAAATACAATGAAAAACTTGTGGAGTTTGATAAATATGTAATCTACTTTAGCTATGATGACTATAATGATGAAGGGCTTTCAGGTGAATCAAAGGAGATGTATAAGGCTTTACATGATGATATACAAAATGTAAAGGAATCAACTATTACATTTAAACCTGTTACTCCACAGGAGGCTATCACCAGCTTAAACAAGATCGAGTTTACACTGAAGGATTTAGAGGGGAATGATGTAGTTAGTAGCGAGGTTTTCAAGGAAAATAAATTGACAATGATAAATATTTGGGCTACATTCTGTGGGCCGTGTATAAGGGAAATGCCAGACCTGCAAATGCTCCATGAAGAACTTAAGGAGCAGGGAGTAGCTGTTTTAGGAATAATAGGAGATACACCCGATGAGGATAATGAAATAGCTGCCAAGAAAATCATAGAAACCAAAGGTGTAAAGTTCATAAATGTGATTCCAGATGAGGAAATCAAGAACAGTTTAATCGAAAGTATAGCAGGATATCCAACTTCACTCTTTGTTGACGGTGAAGGAAGGATTGTTGGGAGCGTAATTACTGGATCAAGGACTAAGGAAGAATACAAGGAAATAATCGTAGAGCTTATTGATTCAATACAATAAGCTAATGGTTTAGCTGGGTATATACTTCACTTTAGCAGATTGTTTGCTAAGGTGAAGTATGTTATAGATTTACTAACAAAAGGGGCGAACAGTATGAGAGATAGATTTATACGGAATATGATTCTGGTTGGGAGTATAAGCTTTATGATTTTAGGTGGGATAAGGGGAGAGGTAAAAACAGTACTTAAAAAGGCTATCAATATTTGTTTGGAGTGTATAGGAATTGGCTAAGTATAGTAGAATAAGACATTCTGTGCAAGTTTTGTGGAGTTTAGCTACCAATTCATATTTTAAAGGATTTGCAGAAGGAAAAATATATACAGGAAATCTAAAGAAACTATGCGTGCCAGGATTGAACTGTTATTCCTGTCCAGGGGCATTAGGATCATGTCCCATAGGAGCAATGCAGGCAGTCATAGGAAGCATAAGGTATAATTTTTCTCTATATGTATTAGGTTTTATATCCTTAATAGGTGTACTATTTGGTAGATTAATCTGTGGATGGCTTTGTCCCTTTGGGCTGATTCAAGATTTGCTTAACAAAATTCCCTTTTTAAAAATAACAATGAGTAAGAGAGTAAATAATA
>MDTG01070779.1_pt1 | contig 16497 bp, 14 predicted proteins | sample 811421 | NCBI WGS metagenome assembly MDTG01 (sample SAMN05326645, study PRJNA326480) | marine metagenome | isolation source: seawater | place: Pacific Ocean: South East | collected 2011
AAAAAATAAAAAATAAAAAAGTTATATTTAATAAAAAAATATTAGGGCCAGGATTATCGAGAAATATTGGTATAAAATATGCAAAAGGGGAGTTCGTTTCCTTTTGTGATGCCGATGATACCTGGCATAAAAATAAACTTTCAGATCAAATTAAATTCATGAAAAAAAATAGTTTATCATTTAGTCATACGAGCTATAATATTATTGATTCAAAGAGAAAAAAAATTGGAAGATTTAAAATTAAAAAAAAACTATATCACTCAGATTTATTAAAAAGTTGTGATATTGGTCTTTCTACAGTCGTTTTAAAAAAAAAAATTTTAAATAACATCAGATTTTGTAATTTAAAAACTAAAGAAGATTATTATTTATGGCTTCAAATAATCAAAAAATTAAATGTTTTAGAAGGAACTCCAAAGCATTTAACTAATTGGAGATCATTAAAGGATTCTCTTTCATCTTCCAAAACTCAAAGATTAATTGATGCTTATAGATTATATAATATTTACGAGGATTATAATGGTTTATTATCAGTTTATTATGTAATAAGACTTTCTTTTTATTCTTTACTAAAAAAAATAAAAATATATTTCTAATCTATAAATGCGAGACATTACTTTAGTTATACCAGCGAAATTTGAAGCAGACTCTCTGCCCAAGGTTTTAAAAGAACTAGAAAGATTTTCGGTAAAAAAAATCATTGTAATGCCCAAGGATGATCACTTAACACTTAATTCTGTTAAAAAATATAAATCAGATATTATATTTCAAAAAAAAAGTGGTTATGGAAGCGCAATAATACAAGGAATACTTTTAGTAAAAACTAAATATTTTTGTATTTTTAATGCAGATGGTGCTTTTAACCCAAAATATCTAAAAAAAATGAGAAATAAAATGAACATGGGTTATGATTTTGTTTTCAATTCAAGATATTCTAAGGGTGCTGGAAGTGATGACGATACTTTTTTAACTTATCTAGGAAATCAAATATTTACTTTCATATGCAATATATTATTTAAATTACGCATATCAGATGTTTTATTTACTTATGTAATGGGTTCAACTAAAGCTTTTAAATCATTAAATATTAAAAACAAAGATTTTTCATTTTGTGTTGAACTTCCAATTAAGGCTAAATTTAAGAATTATAAAATAGCATGTCTACCCTCTTATGAAAGACCAAGAATAGCTGGCAAAAAAAAGGTAAATGAATTTAAGGATGGTTTTTTAATATTAATTTCTATATTAAGTTTATTTATTTTAAGAAAATGAAAAGAAAAGTTGCATTAATAACAGGGATTACTGGACAAGATGGTTATTATCTAACTAAATTACTTTTAAAAAAAGGTTACGAAGTTCACGGGATCAAGAGAAGAACTTCATTAATCAATACTCAAAGAATTGACGAATTTTTTAATGATAAAAATCTTCATGACAAAAGATTTATACTTTATCATGGAGACATGACTGATAGCTCAAGTTTAATTAGTATTTTAAATAAAATTAAACCTGATGAAATTTATAATTTAGCTGCGCAAAGCCATGTGCAAGTTTCATTTGAAATTCCTGAGTATACAGCCAATTCAGATGCAATAGGTGTATTAAGATTGCTAGAAGCAGTACGTTCGGCAAATTTAATTAAAAAAACAAAAATTTATCAAGCATCAACATCAGAATTATACGGTAAGGTTCAAGAGGTTCCACAAAATGAAAAAACTCCTTTCTATCCAAGAAGTCCTTATGCTGTTGCAAAACAATATGCATATTGGATTATTGTTAATTATAGGGAAGCGTACAATTTTTTTGCATGTAATGGAATATTGTTTAATCACGAATCTCCTTTAAGGGGAGAAACATTCGTAACAAGAAAAATTACAATTGCTTTATCTAGAATTAAATTGGGTATTCAAAAAGAGTTAGTTTTAGGAAATTTAAATGCTAAAAGAGACTGGGGTCATGCCCAAGATTATGTTGATGCGATGTGGAGAATGTTACAATTAAAAAAACCTGATGATTTTGTAATAGCTACTGGAAAACAATATTCAGTTCGACATTTTGTTAATACTTCTGCAAAGTATCTAGGAATAAAAATAAAGTGGATCGGTAAAGGAGTTAACGAAAAGGGTATTGATGTGGATACGGGTAAAGTTATTGTTAGGGTAGGTAAAAAATACTTTCGGCCAACTGAAGTTGAAACATTATTGGGAGATGCTAGAAAAGCAAAAAAAATTCTTAAATGGAAACCTAAAATTTCCTTAGACCAAATGATTAAAGAAATGGTTCAATGTGATTTAGAGCTATCTAGAAAAGAACTTCTTTAGTTAATAGATGAATTTATATTATATTTTTATAATTTTATTTATATCAACTTATTTCATTAATTATTTATTAATAAAAAACAATTTATTTTTAGATTCAAAAAAAATTTCTATACATAAAAATTTTGTTCACAATAGGCATAAGGTATCATATGTTGGTGGTTTAATAATTTTGGTATCCTATATTTTTTTTTGGAATAGTGACGATTTACTTTTTAAAGTTTTTTTATTATTTATTTTTTTATTAGGCTTATTATCAGATCTAGGTTTGCTACACTCCCCATTAAAAAGATTTTTTTTACAATCAATAGTGATTTTTAGTTTTTTACTACTCTTTGATGTAAAAATTTCTTCAGATAGGCTTATTTTTTTAAACTTTTTACTTGATCAAAAGATATTAAACTTACTTTTTACTACTTTTTGTATTTTAATTGTCGTAAATGGATCGAATTTTATGGATGGTCTTAATACTTTAACTGCAGGATATTGTTTATTAATATTATTTTCAATAATTTTCGTTTTAACTAAAAATGAGATTAATTTTTCCAACTATAATTTACTAACAATCACAATAGTCTCCTTAATAGTTGTATTTATATATAATATGTTTGGAAAAATTTATCTTGGAGATAATGGCGCCTATCTTATAGCGTTTGTCATTTCTTTTGTTTTAATCGAGTTTTCTGGAAAAAATTATATTGTTTCGCCTTTTTATATTGCCAATCTATTATGGTATCCGGCATATGAAAATTTTTTCTCTATTATAAGAAAAACAATACAAAAGAAATCACCTATGGAACCTGATAATTTACATTTACACCAATTATTGTTTTCTTTTTTTGATAAAATTAATATTATTAATAAAAAATTAGTAAATACCCTGACAGCATTTGTTATAAATTTTTTTAATTTAATTATTTTTACTTTTGCAACAATTTATTATTATAATACAAAAGTACAGATATTAATTATCTTATTATCTTTAATTACTTATAATTTTTTTTATTATATTTTTACAAAAGAACTTGTAAGTATAGATAAAAGAAATTTATAAAATTATTCGATGAAGCAAAAAATATCAAAAATAAATGTTTTAATAAAGAAAAGTTATAAATATCAACTTTTAGAAAATGGTTTTACTATTAAAGATATTTCTGTAGGAAAAAAAGTTCTAGACTCAAAAAGAATTACTATGGCTCATCATACTAGAAACTTTGAAAATGAATTTGCAAAAAAGCTAAAAGTTAAACATGCGCTAATGGTAAACTCTGGATCTTCAGCAAATTTATTAGCTGTTTTTGCAGCTGGAAATCCTTTAAAGAAAAAAAATTTAAAAAGAGGCGATGAAGTATTAGTTCCAGTTTTATGTTGGTCAACATCTATTTGGCCGTTAGTTCAATTTGGCTTAAAACCAGTTTTTGTTGATGTAGACATTGAAACACTAAACATTAATATTCAAGATTTAAAAAAAAAGATTTCAAAAAAAACTAAAGCTATAATGCTTATTAATGTTTTAGGCCTAAGTAGTGATTTATTTGAAATTAAAAAAATTGCAAAAAAAAAGAGACTTATTGTTATTGAGGATAACTGTGAATCATTAGGTTCGAAACTTAAAAATAAATATTTAGGTACTTTTGGAAATTATAGCACTTTTTCATTTTATTATTCACATCAAATAACATCTGGAGAAGGAGGAATGGTTACTTGCGATAATGATAAAGATTATGAAATATTATTTTCTTTAAGATCACATGGTTGGTTTGGTGGAACAAGGTTTTATGCAAGAAAATTTAAAAGTTATAACAAATATGCAAAAAAATATCCAAAATTAGATCCACGATATATTTTTTCTAATTCTGGATTTAACTTAAGACCTACAGATATTCAGGCTGCAATAGCACATAATCAATTCAAAAGATTAGACAAATTAAAAAGAATGAGAAGTGTTAATCGAAAATTGATTATAAATATAATTAAAAAATCAAAAAAATGGAAAAACCAATTTAACTTTATAAAACCAAACAAAAATATTAATCCAAGTTGGATGGGATTACCTATTTTAATAAACGAAAAATATTTAAGCAAAAAAAATAAATTTATTAATTATTTAGATCAAGCTGGTGTTGAAACAAGGCCAATTATAAGTGGTTCATTTGTTAATCAACCTGCAGCAAGGTTATATAAATTAAATAAAAAAAATAAAAAATTTCCAATTGCTCAAAAAATTCAAGATTTAGGTTTTTTAATTGGACTCCATACTAACAAAATTTCCAAAAAAAACTTAAAATTAATCCATGATGCTTTTTTTGAGATCGATAAATTTTAAACTGGGCATGTAGTTCAGTGGTAGAACGCTACGTTGACATCGTAGAGGCCATAAGTTCAATTCTTATCATGCCCACCAATTTAAAATTTTTAATTTTATAAGCAAGGTGTACATTTAAAATAGTTTATTATATTTGTTTTAACTATGACTTCAAAAAAATTTAAAAAAACAATGGAATACAAATCGGCAACTGCTGGTTTATTATCTTTTTTTGAAAAAATAATAAGAGCACATCCACTTGCATATGTTTTTATAAGATCAATTGTTAGATTTACAAATATATTTGAAAAAGATTTTGATGGTCTACAGCTGTTAAACCTTAAAAAAAAAATTAACATAATCGATGTTGGTGCTAGCGATGGTGTAGCTGCGAAATACTTTAATAATAATTTAGATACTGGAACAATTTATTGTTATGAACCAAATCCACATTATCATAAGCTTTTAAAAAAAATTAATTTTCCAAACGTAATTGTAAAACCATATGCGATAGGAAAAAATAACACATACAGGTATGCTTATTATCCAAGATATAAAATTTTAAATAAAAAATATGATATTATTTCATACTCAAGCTATGGAAGAAAACATGCTGAAAATTATATTGCAGATTTTAAATTTAAAAGAAATTTATCAGTAATTAGAGAAAAAATTTATATGAAAAAGTTTGGAAATATAAAAAAAAAGATTGGATTGATAAAAATTGATACAAATGGAAATGAACTATTTGTAGTTAAAGCTTTGTTAAAAATTATTAAACAAAATAAACCAGCAATGATAGTAGAAATTAATAATGATATTCCCAGCATAGACAAAATATTAAAAAAATATTCCTATGAAGGCTATTATTATTCTATAGAAACAAAAAAATTTATTAAATTGGAAGAAAAATCAACACTGAACAAATATTATTTACAAAAAGAACATTTAAAAAAGTAACTTAAAAATTTATAATAAATTATGCGTTCTAGAAATTAAATGGAAAAAGAAAAAAATAATATAAATTTATTAATTTTTGTTTTTGGATTAATCCTTTTTATTACTAAATGGTATCATGCTTATGTTAATTTTGATGAGGATATAGAAGCAAAAATAATTTTTGAAAGTGTTAGTGATGGATATTATAATTTTGTACCCTTAAAGGCTCTTGCAAATCTAAATTTAAATAATTCATTTAGTCCTTTTATTGAAAATTTAGGTACAGTCCCAATACCCTTTGGTGCATTTATATTTCACTTTATTTCTTACTTAGTTCTTGGAAATTTTAGTTTTATAATTTTGGAATTATTTTTTATAATTTTTTTTTTAATAATATTCTATAAGATATCGAGATTATTCAATTTAGGTCGAATTCAATCATTACTAGTGTCAGTTATACTAATTAATTTACCTAATATATTACAATTTATAAATTTATATAATATTCAGTATTTTACAGTTATCTTTTCTGAATTTTATTCACTGAGGTTTCCAAGGCCTCTTGTAAGTAACATTTTATTTTTTTTATTTATTTTTTTTATATTAAAAAGTGAAAAAAAAAATTTTTTTATTAAAAAAAATGCAATAATTTTTGGAACTATTTCTGGTTTATTATTTTCTTCATATTTTCATGCCTTTTTTTTACAGCAAATATTCTTAATTTTTTATTTGATTTATAAATTTAGATCCAAAATAATTCAGATTATAAAAAAAAATTTTGACTTTGTTTTAATCTACATTTTAACATTTTTTTTCGTATCCTTGCCATTTCTGATTAATTATTTTTTTTTAGATGCAGATTTAATGGGCAGAAGTGGCTTTGCTGACATAGATTTTGAAAAAAAATTAATTTTGTTAGATCATCTATTTTTAAAATTATTAGATTTTCATTTTTTATTTGTACTATTTATAAGTTTTTTGTTGTTGTATTTTATAAATAAAAAAAATAAATCATTCAATTTTGAAAAGCTTAATTTATTGCTTATAATTTTCTATTCATCAATTATTGCCCCTTTTATATTTGTTCTTATATCGCCTAATTTTTCTTCTCATTTCTACCATTTTACTAATTTGGTTTTAATATCGGTATTTATTTTATTTTTTTATACAATCATTTTATTTATTAATTATTTTGTTAGAAAAAAACTATCAGTTAATTTGATCAATAAATTTTCATTTATATTAATATTTTTTTTATTAATTCAAAATATTTATCAATCAAATAATAATTACAAAATGGAAAATTTAAATAACGAACGTTTCATTCAACGAACAGAATTTAATACAATAATTAATATAATCAAAAAAAATAATATACTAGATGCAAGCGATGTTAGTTTGCTTACATTTGATGAAAGATTTCTTGTGTGGGCAACTTTAGTTGATATTAAATATTTAAATATTGTAAATGGTGTTATGGTTTCTAGAACTAATAATACGATAGAAAATGATTTAATAGGTACATTTAAGTATTTAGACTTATCAAAAAACGATTTAAATGAATTTATTAAAAATAAAAAAATAAGTGATTGGAGATATAGAAATGATAATGTAAGAAAACTATTTTGGATGCGTTATCAGGCTAATTCACTAATAACATATAATGACTCAAAAAATTTTGATAAAGAAATATTAAAATTTGTAAATAAAAGCTCACCTTTACTATCACAACAATTAGTAATGCCAAATGAAGAAATTAGTAGACTAATTTTAAAATTTGACTCAACTAAACTTTTATCATTTATGACTCCAGCATTGATAATTATTGACAAACGTGACGCAATACTCAAAAAATCAAAAATTGACAAAAAAAAGTTTTGTAAAGCATTTGAGGGAAAGATATACGATTTTTATTATAGCAATAATTTAATACTTAATTGTGAAAAAAATTAAATATTTATTATTATATGTAATTTTTTAATATTGTAATTATTAAAAAAAATGAACTAAAACAATAAAGAAAAGTTATTTTTATTTTATTAGGTTTTTTTAAGAAATTTAAAAAGTAAATATTTTTTGCTAAAGTAAAAAATATTACATAAAAAATTAAATCATAAGTTTCATGATATATTACAGTATCGATTTCTAAAAAAATTAGTGTAAAAAATAAAATTAAATCATTAAAGCTTTTTTCTATTTTAATTTTATCTATAAAAACATTTTTAAAATATATTAAGCTAATACAAGAAATAAAATAAAATATATAATTATTAGAGAATAAGATATTTGAAAACTTATAAAATATACCACCACCATGACTAAACGCGTAATGAAAAAATATAAATAAAATTATTAAATAAATTAAAATAATAAAATAATTTTTCAATTCATAAAATGTTTTTTTTAGCTCGTTAAAATTAAAAACTACAAAAGGAATCGAGTAATAGAATAAAATTGAACTAGCTATAGCAAATTGATTTACGAATCTTGAAATTGTAATCGGCTGATCAATATGCATGGCAAAAAAATTAACTCCTAAAATAAAAACGTAGTAAAAAGCTGGAAAAGCCAGAATTATATTGATTAAAATGTATTGAAATATTTTTTTTATATTTATTAAGTCTTTATACAAAGCAAAAAAGAAATAAATACTAAATATAGAAAATATAGGTCTAAAATAACAAGCTAAAGATAAAAAAATAATATTTAAAATAATTAAATGGAATTTTTTATTTTTATTTATACTAAAAAGTAAGTAAAAATAAAAACTAGCAAACAAAAAAATTAAAGAAATATTTTCACTACCTATCCAAATTGCTCCAGATCTGAAGTATGGAGATAAAAAAAATATTCCAGGTATCAAAATTCTTATATCATTTTTTTTAAAATGAAATTTGTTTTTTAAAAGTAAATAAAAAATGAATGGAATTAATAAAGAAATATGTAAGTTTATTAGTCTTAGTAAAAAATCATTTCCAAAGAGAATTTTCTTCAGGGATAAATAAATTATATAAAAAAAAGGTGAATGTGCCGTTGTAAAATCTAAATCATCAGATCTAAAAATTGTGTTATTATTAAAATTTAAAAGTGTCGCTAAAAAATTATTTTCAAATAAACTTATTATCTCCAAATGAATAAAATGATCAGTTTTATATCCAAGAGTAAAATCTTCATTAAAATAAAAACCAAATAATAAAGAGAGATATAAAATTGAATATATAAATAAAATATAATTATTTTTTAAATTCATTTTTTATAAAAATCCATTCTTTTGAATACTAGTGGGCCAATAAGTCTTCCACAAAACCTTATAAAATAATTTAAAATTGTTTCAAAATAACTTTTTTTAACATTAATAATTGAAATTAGGAATTTTAATAAATAGTAAATTGATTTAAAATAATTAATTACCAAACCATTTAAATTACCATATTGGCTTTTATCTATGTAATGGCCGAGAACACCTAGTCTGAGGCTTCTCTGTGTTATCCATTCAAAACTTTGTCTATGTCTATGAATTTTTTCATATACTTTTAAATTTTTATTCCAAAAAATTTTATAACCAAGACTATTAATTTTAAGAAAAAATAATTGATCTTCTCCAACTCCAAACTTATTTAAATTTTCATCAAAATATATCTTATTTTTTTTTAATATTTTGTAATTAATTAAAACATTATTGCTTGCAGCCCATTTAACTTTATAAATCTTTTCTTTTCCGTATTTTTTTTCAAATAATTGTGAATAATTTTTATTCTTGCTCTTCAAATATATCTGCGGTCCAGTAACCACATCTGCCATTTTAGAATTAATAGTATTTAAGCTATTTACCAGCCAATACTTATCTATGATACAATCATCATCAAAAAGTGCTACATAATCTGGATTAAAAATTTTAAGCTTTTTTAAATATTTATTTCTTGCAAAAACTATGCCTCTTTTTTTTTCCTCTAAAAAAATAATTCTATACTTTGAAATTTTAATTAGTTTTTTTTTAATTTTGAGAACATTTTTATTTTTTGAATTGTCTACGATAATTATATTAATTTTTATTTTTTTTTGTTTTTTAATTTTGTTTAAACTTCTTACACATTTTTCTAGGCTTTTATTTCTATTAAAAGTAGGGATACAAATTGATAATTTCATTAATTTTCTATATTAACTATTTTTTTTAATGCATTAAAATGTGAATAAAGAGTATATTTTTTTATTTCTTTTTTTAGATTTATTCTTTTCCTTTTTAATTCCAAATCATCTGTTTTTATAAATTCTTCAAACTTTTTAATCAGTTCATTTTTGTTATTATTCATAAACAAATAGCCGTTTTTGTTATGATTTAATATCTCTTGAGGACCGTTAGGACAATTACTTGATATTACCGTGGTATTACTTAAACCAGCTTCTAGAAGAACAAATCCAGGATCCTCCCATAAAGATGAAAGTATAAAACATTCCGAATTAACTAAATATTTATATACATTTTTTTGATGACCAACTAAAAAAACTTGATTTTCAATATTTAAATTTTTAATTAGTTTTAAAAGTTTTGATTTTTGTTCTCCCTCGCCTAAAATAATCAATAAATATTCTGGATATTTTTTTAAAATCTCATGAAAAGCTGAAATTAATAAAGAAAAATTCTTTTGTCTAGTTAATCTTCCTATCGAGACTATAATTTTTTTTTTTTTAAAATTTAAATCTTCTATTTTTTCGAATTTTTTATTTGCAAAATCATTCAGTAATATTGCAGGATCATAAAGAATATGTAATTTATCTTCATCAAAAATTTTTTTTTTTAATAAATAATTATAAGTTCCTACGGTTGGACAAGTGATTTTATAAATTTTATTAGAAAAAATTTTCCAAAAATAATATCTGAAAAAATTTAATTTTGGGAGTCCAGATATTCTAAGAATAATTTTTGTATTACTCTTTAAAAAAAGAGTCAAAAAAATTGGAAGTACCGTCATTAGATGAATTATTAAAAAATTAGGTTTTTTTTTATTAATTAAATTTTTTAATTTATTAAAATTCAAAAAAAAAATGATTAGATATGACAATCTACTTTTGATATAACTATTTCTTGGTAATTTGTTATAATAATTTTTGTTATTTAACTTTATAATTTGTATTTTGGGATCGATTACATCTTTATATTCTTCCCATTCGCCAATAGCGTCTACAAAAGATACGTTAATTTTTTTTTTTGAGTATTTGACTATGGATTGAGCAGAACGAATTACAGAAGATACCGTAGCAACTCTTGAGATGAAAGGTGACCAATAAAAAATGTCCATGTGCAAATATAATTTTAATAAATTTATTTCTTAGCAATAAAAAAATATCCTATTGGAAAAATCTCACTCAATTTTGTTCTCACGAAAATTTGAATAAAAGAGTCCAATATGAAACCTGCTATTAATATAATTTGGCTAAAAAAAGGTAAATATTTTATATAAGCATGTATTAAGCTATAGCTTGCAGTAAAAGGCCCAAATCCCAATGGTATTACTTTTACTTGTTTAAATTTATTATTTTTTAAAGTCATGTATAAAAAATCCTTCGTAAATCTATAATAGTCATTTGGTGCTGAATGGATTTGATAAATGAAAGGTACTGAACCAATAAAAGATCCTCCTTTTTTCAAAATTCTATAGGACTCAGTGAATGCAAGATCAAATTTTGATAAGTGTTCTAAAACATTAAAAATTAAAATATTATTATATTTTTTGCTTCTTATTTTTAATTTTTTAGTTAAATCGGAATAAAATATTTTTGATTTTTTATTTTCAATAATATTTGTATATTCAAATTTAGATTTACCTTTAACAAAATTAGAAAAAGTTTTATTTTTATTTTTGGTTGCTCCGAATTCAAGAGTTAAACCATTTAGTTTTATATTTAAGCATTCATAAATTTGTAATATTCTAAGCAATGTATTTTTTGTTAAAAAAAATTTTAAAAAAATTAAATAATTGTTCATTATTTTTTGGTTGGTATATGTTATATTTTCTTTATTACTTATTAAAATGCAATATATAGTTTAAATAAATTAATTCAAATTGAACAATAAAATTAAAAAAAATACTGGAATTTTGATAATTGGTTTTCTTATATTAATTTTTATTTATAACCAAAATTTGTTTAGAAAATTTTATAATGTATTTAACTTAGATTTCGAGACTAGAATTGCAGAATCCAGTGGTTATTGCAGAGATGATTCTGTCGGATATCTTAGATATTTAAAAAAGAAATATAATTTTAATTTTAATCCACTTGTCGTTAATTATGAAGATAAAGTTCCAGATTCCAATTGGGCTGTTTACGATACGAGATTTAAAAATGATTATAGTCATAAAATACTTTTAAATTATCCTGATCAGATATTTTTAAAATTTAATCGATCTAGCAAAAATTTTTATACTACAGATAGTGCAAAATTTTCTAATGGTATTTCAGAAATTTTTTTTGATTTAAACGTTGAAAGTATAAATTTTAATTCTAATTTAATAATTTATAGAAAAGGTTTTGGCAGCGAAGAAAAAGAAATAATTTTCAGTAAATTTTTTGACGATATAATTCAAGACAAAGAAACAATAAAAATAAATTATCAAACAAAAAAAATTAACAATATATATTGGCCTACTTTTTTAGAATTTAATAATTTATATAATGACAAAATTAAAAGTATTACACTTATTTTACAAAACGAATTTGAATTAAATAATTTTAAAATTATAGATAACTTTGAGGATTGTTATTACGTCAGATGATAGAAATATTTTATATAACAGCTCAAATATTATTTATTTTTTTAATCGCTTATTTTCCAATTATTTTACTAGAAAAAAATAAATATTTTAATTCATTCAAATTTACTTTGTTTGATAAATTGTCAATTAATCTAATTATATTTATTAATATATTATTTTTTATATCTATATTAAATATTAATATTTATATTGTACTTTTTATTTTCTATTTCATTTCAATTTTATTTTTTACTTTAAAATCTAAATACTTTAATTTAAATAAAATTCAAATTAACTATTTTTTAATAATTTTATTTGTTTTTATTTTTTTGATATCCGTTGATGTCGCAGATGAATTATTTTTTAGCTGGGATACAAAAAGAAATTGGTTTTTTAAAACATTAAATTTTTTTCAAAATCAAAATATTGAAAACTTAAAACAATTTAATAATTTTGATTATCCTCATTTAGGACCATTTATCTGGTCATTTTTTTGGAAGTTTCCTTTTGGAAATTATGAATATCTCGGGAGAATTTTTTATGTATTTTTATACGTTTTGTCTATTTTCTTGATTTCCATTTGTTTAAATCTTGAGATATATAAAAAAATAATATTTTCAATTCTATTTATCTCTTTAACATATAATTATAATTTATTTTCTGGCCTTCAAGATGTTTTGATTTTTTCTATAATTTTATTATTTACAAGGTTTTCATTTCTTATTTTTCACAAAAGTTCAAAAGTTAATAATGATTTAATTATTTTAATAATTTTAGGAATATTTAATTTACTTTGTTGGACTAAAAACGAAGGAGTTTTTTATGGTATTTTCTTATTAATTTCACTTATATTTGCTTATTCATTTTCTAAAAAAGATAAGATATTGATTTTGCTAGGATCCACAATAATTTTAGGCTTAAGATTTTTCTTGTTTAATTATTATAACACAGAATTAAATCCGGAATATTTTGAGATGTCTAAAACATTCAACTTAGATTTAATGCTAATTTTATATAAATTAAAAACCATAACATTTTATTTATTTGTTTATTCATTACAGAATCCAATTTATGTTTTAGCTATTCCTCTTTTAATTTTCATCATTTTAAAATATCCAAATAAAGATATTACAAAATTTGTATTATATTTTTTATTTTTAAATTTAATTTTCATTTATGCTACATATGCATTAAAAATGACCGATGTAGAATTACTTTCGAAAGCAAGTATGATTAGATTATTATTTCAAACGTCTGGCGTTTATTTTTTAATCATTGTTATTTATATTAATAATTATGCTAAATTACTTTATTTAAATAAAAAATAATAATTTAGTACTTAATTAATTAGATCTCCATATCCAAGTTTTTGAGATTATGTATTTAAATATTGTATCAAAAATTACTCCTATTAAAGAAGCCAAAATTGGACTCTTAGTCAATACATTAAATGCAAAACTGGCAGCACCCACGCTCGCAATAATTCCTGGAAGGTTTATCAAATAATATTTAAATAAATTTAATATGAGTTTATTAAATGACTTAGCTTTATTTTCGTAGAAGTTTAAATAGTTGTTAGCTAAGAAATTGACTGTGGCAGTAACTAGAGTTGATAATAAGTGACTAAAATAAAAAGAAACTCCAAATAAGTAATAAATTGAAACCAATAAACTGAAATGAATAATAAAACCAATACTCCCAATTATAATAAAACCAATGAATTTTGAGGATATTAATCCATTAAATAAATATGAAATTATTTGGGTTACAAAAGAAAAAAATACTTGTGCACTTAATTTAGAACTACCATCTGCTCTAGCATTAAAATTAATTTCTTTTTCGACTATATTAATATTTTTTTTTTTATTTGAAAATATTAGGTCTAAAAGAACTTTAAATCCAGAATTAGATAGTAAAAAAAATTTTTGGTTAAGCAAAGATACTTTGCCAGCAAAAAAACCAGTTAGTGGATCAGAAACTTTTGTGGATAAAATAAATTGCAAAACTTTATTAAAAAATTTACTTAAAAAAAGTCTTTTTGTAGAAATGACGTTTAATTTATCCAAATTTCTTACACCAATTGCTAAATCTTTTTTCTCAAGAGAATTTACTAATTTATTTATATCAAAAGCAGAATGTTGACCATCTCCATCCATAACCACAAAATACTCTCCAGTTATAGCTTGGAGACCAAATTTTATACTCTGAACTAAGCCTCTATCGTGTTGTCTTTGAAGAATTTTTATATTTGACTGATCATTAAATTCTTTCAATACATTTGTTATTGTAGAATCTGAGGATCCATCATCTATAATTATAATTTCATAATTTTTGTTACTTAATTCTGATCTTATATCTTTTACTAATTTTACTATGTTATTTTCCTCATTAAAAGTTGGAATAAGAATAGATATTTTTTTTTCAACAAATTTTCTCATATTTATTAAGTATTTAAATCTGCTCCTAATTTGTCAGCTAATCTTAAGGCTAACTGTACTATACTATAAGTAGGGTGTGTATACCCTCCGGTAAAAAAAATTGAACTACCACTTACAAATAGGTTATTTGCATCATGTACTTTTAAATTTTTATCGACGACAGAGTTTGATTTATTTATTCCAATTCTAGTACCACCTAAATGATGATAGCCACCAAGATTTTCGAAATTTTCCAAATCATAAATATTTTCTTTCATTGCAATTCTTCCTAAATCTTCGTCTCTACATAAATTTGCAAATTCTTCCAAAAATTTTTTTGCTGTCAATAAAGATTCTTTAGATTGTTTGTAGAATAATTTTACTCTTGGAATATCAAATTTATCTCTTTCTTTATTATCAAGAGTAATTTTGTTGTTTTTAAGCGCTGGCTCTTCTAAGTTCATAAAAATATTTCCACATTTTAAATCTTTTTTAAATACACTTCTGGCAATTTTTTTTCCGTACTCTGGCGCAATACAAAGAATATCTTTAATAATTTCTTTATAAAACTTTGTATCCTCTTTGGCACTCATGTAAATAGCAGCGCTCAAAATTTTTTTTTCTTTTATTAATTTATTTGTAGATTCAAAATGTAATGGGCCTTCATAATTCAAATAGTTATTTCCTAATTTATTTCTTAATTTTTTTTTATTTATTACTCCTATTCCAGAAATGATCCATGGATGGTTCATCCAGTATTCTCCTACCGGTAAATTTTTACTTATTAATTTCTTATTTTTTTCTCTAGTCCAAAGCAAAACTCTTGAGTTTTCAATGCCTCCACATGCTAAAATAAAGTATTTAGATTTTATTTTTTTAAATGAGTCATTTATTTTACATACTGCATTAGTTACTGTTTTATTTTCACCTTCAAAGTGAGATAAGTGACAGTTCATTAATAAATGTATCATTTTTGATTTTTGAATATGCTGTTTATATTTTTCTCCAAATCTAACCCCTGAGTATTGATATTCAATTTGATTAAAATAATCATTGAGTTTTGATTTGTTAAATTTATTTTTTATATTTAGTATTGCACAAGTTTGATTTGAATATTTATCAAGATCTTTTTTATTAATTGGCCAATCTTCTAAAGTATAATTTTCCAATGGTTTGCACCATCCTCCCCAATGTCCGGAGGTACCCCCAAGTTGTCGTAATCTACTTGAAGATAGATTTGCTAACTGATCACCAATTATTGAACCTTTATAAACATCTTGGGAATTTTCATTGTATTCTTCATTTCCAGCCTCAATTATTATTGATGGAATTTTTTTATTTTCTAATTCTAAAGCAGTAGTTATGCCTGCTGGCCCACTACCAAAAATCACAACTGGGAAGTTACTTGATTCTATATCTTCAAATTTTTGAAAAATCATCAATCATTTTTATTTAAATACCAAATAACATTATTTTTTCTTTTCAGAATTAAAGATTTAAAATTTGATAAAACTAAATTTAAATTAATAAATGAAAACGAAAATAAAAGTACCAAATTTTTTTTTATGAAATTTCTTCTATTATTATATTTATTCATTCGACCTAGATAAATACACGAAAAATAGTGTTTTTTTAATTAAAAATTACTTTACAATTTTAATTAAAATTCGTATACGAGTGTGCCTGGTGATTATTGCGAAGGTGTAATACCCGATTCCATTCCGAACTCGGAAGTCAAGCCCTTCTGCGCCGATGGTACTTTGTCT
>MDTG01196878.1_pt1 | contig 16496 bp, 14 predicted proteins | sample 811421 | NCBI WGS metagenome assembly MDTG01 (sample SAMN05326645, study PRJNA326480) | marine metagenome | isolation source: seawater | place: Pacific Ocean: South East | collected 2011
ATTTTTGGATATTTTGATAGATCTAGATTAATTTCCTTATTTAAATATATTTTTGAAGGCAAAGAGGACAAAGTTATTGAAGAATATCGTTTGATTTATGATCAAGGAGTAGAGCCCAAAATATTTTTAAACGACTTTTTAGAAATGCTGTACTTTTTTAAAAATATCGAATCTCTAAAAATTGAAAGCACAAACTTTTCTTTAAATGATGAGCAATTTTTAGAAATTAAAAAATTGGTCAAAAGAATTGATAATCAAACACTGGTATTATTTTGGCAATTTACAATAAATGCGCTAAACGAGATAAATGTTGTAAGTAACCAAAATCTTTCTATAGAAATGTTTTTGATAAGATTATTATATTTAGAAGGTTTAAATAATAAGTCTAAAAATAACGAAGATGTTTTTCATCAAAAAGAGGATAATCTAAAACAAGATTTCGATACTAAGGATAAGGATATAATTAAAAATAATACAATTAATCAAATTAAAAATTTAACTCAGGAAAAAAATAAAAATTTAAAAATTGAAAAGCAATTAAATGAAAAAATTAAAATTAAAAATTTAGATGATTTAATTAAAATTTGTGAGGAAAATAAGGAAATAAAGCTTAAATATGAGTTAGAAACTAATTTTAATCTCGTAAGTTTTGAAGATCAAAGAATAGAAATTTCTTTTAATGATAACTTAGATAAAAATTTCATAAAAAACTTGTCTTCAAAATTATTTGAATGGACAGATCAAAGATGGATAATTTCATTGTCTAAAAAAGTGGGAGACTTATCTAAAAAAGAGATTAAAAAAGATAAAAAAGAAAAAAATTTAATTGAGGCAAAGAAAAAATTAACTTACAAAAAAATAATAGACACTTTCCCTGATGCTGAATTAGTTTCTATAGAAGAGGATGAAAATTAAATATGGCTGATTTTTCAAAAATTTTAGATAAGGCGAAAGAGCTTGAGCAAAAAATGAAGGATAGCCAAGACAAAATTAAAAGTATTAAAGTCGAAGGTATTTCAGGAACAAACTCTGTTAAAGTAACTTTAAATGGAGAAGGTGAAATGATAGGTATTCAAATCTCTGATGAAATATTTAAAGAAGAAAAATCAATAGTTGAGGATTTAATAGTAGCAGCACATAATAATGCTAAGGAAAAACTTAAATTAAAAACATCAGAAGAGATATCAAAAGTCACAGGTGGTTTTGGTATTCCTGGATTCAAATGGCCACTCTAAATTTATGCAAAATATTAATGAAATTGAGGATTTAATAAAATTAATATCAAAACTTCCCGGTCTTGGTCCCAAGTCTGCAAAACGTATCGTTCTAAAGTTGATTAATAACAGAGATGAATTAGTTAAACCTATGGCAAACACATTAGCTCAAGTTTATAAAAATGTCACAAGATGTAAATCATGTGGATCTTTAAAATCTAATTTAGATGGATGTATTAATTGTGAAAATATTAAGGAAAGGTATAATAAGATTTGTGTAGTTGAGAACATCGCAGATCAATGGTCAATTGAAAATTCAAATATATTTAAGGGATATTTTCATATTTTAGGTGGGACAATATCATCTGTAGGTCTTAGAAAAGAGGATTTATTAATTGACTCCTTAGTAGAAAGAGTAAAAAAAGAAAAAATTGAAGAAGTAATTCTTGCAACAAGTGCAACTGTAGAAGGTCAAACTACTGCTCACTATATTCAAAATAGTCTTAAAGACACAAAAATAAAAATCACTAAACTAGCCCAAGGCCTTCCAATAGGTGGTGAAATAGAAAGTTTAGATGATGGAACTCTCTATTCTGCTTTTAAAAATAGAACTGGAATTAAATCAGATTTAGATTGATTTTTTCATTAATCTATTAAAATGAAGTAACGGCTCGGTATAGCCTGAGGGTTGAAATTTTCCATGAAAAACTAAATCACAAGCGGCTTTAAAAGCTATGGACTTATCAAAATTACCAGCCATAGGTTGATATGGATCTTGTCCCCTCATGCTTCGGTCTTTTAAATTTTGATTATCCACAATTTTTGCCATCTTTTTCATAATTTCCAATACTTGTTTTTTACTGCAAATACCGTGATGAAGCCAGTTTGCAATATGTTGGCTACTTATTCTGCATGTAGCTCTATCCTCCATCAAACCTATACCATTAATATCTGGAACTTTTGAACAACCAACGGATTGATCAACCCATCTAACAACATATCCTAAAATTCCTTGAGCATTATTTTTAAGCTCGTTTTCTATCTGATCCCTTGTCCATTTTTGCTTATAGTCTACTGGAATTGTGAGCAAATCATTAAAATTTGTAGCTTTTCTTTTTTTGATTTCTCTTTGTTTAGAAAATACGTCAATCTCATGATAATGTAGGGCATGAATAGCAGCGGCAGTTGGTGACGGAACCCATGCACAGTTAGCACCTGATAATGGATGAGAAATTTTTTGTTTTAACATTTCTCCTAATAAGTCAGGCATTGCCCACATACCCTTCCCAATTTGTGCTTTTCCAGAAAAACCACATGCAAGTCCTGTATCAACATTATTATTTTCATAGGCAGAAATCCACTTTGTCGATTTCATTTGTCCTTTCATTACCATAGGGCCAATCTCCATAGAGGTATGTATTTCATCTCCAGTTCTGTCAAGAAATCCAGTATTAATAAAAAAAACTCTTTTTTTCAAAATTCTAATACATTCTTTTAAATTTACTGATGTTCTTCTTTCTTCATCCATAATTCCACATAAAATTTGATTTTTTTTTAATTTTAAGACTTTTTCAACTCTTTCAAAAATTAAATTAGTAAAAGAACATTCCTCCGGTCCATGCATTTTTGGTTTTACTATGTAAATTGAATTGGTTCTCGAGTTACCTTTTCGTTTAAAATCATGAATACAAGCAGCAGAGGTAATGAAAGCATCTAAGATTCCTTCAGGACATTCAGATCCATCTTTTAAAAGTATAGCTGGATTAGTCATCAAATGACCAACGTTTCTATTAAGTAACAAAGATCTTCCATGAAGTTTTATTTTTTTTCCTTTCGAAGAAAGATATTCTCTATCTAGATTTAATTTTCTTATAATATTTTTATTATTTTTTTTAAATTTTGCATTTAAATTTCCTTTCATCAATTTAAGCCAATTTCTATAACCTAAGACTTTATCCTCTGCATCTACTGCAGCTACACTATCCTCGTGATCACAAATAGTTGAGATTGCAGACTCTAAAAAAATATCATGTATTTTTAATGGATCCTGATTTCCTTCAGGATTATTTATTTCCAGGGTACCACTTTGGTCAAACAATATATCTATATGAAGATTATTGTTTACAAACAATATTGACTTAATTTTATTTTTATCTTTCTTAAAACCTACAAACTGCCCCATGTTTTTAAGCTTTAGGTTTAATTTTCCATCATTTATTTGTGGAATTTTTTTAAGATGTTTCCAACTTTGTTTTTCTAGTGGGATGAATTTATCTAAAAGTCCTCTAGCATAATCAATAACTTTTCTTCCTCTAATAGGATTATATGTATTACCTTTTAATGCCCCTTTTGTTTCAGGTATTATATTTGTTCCATAAAGACTATCATATAAACTTACCCACCGTGCATTAGCAGCGTTTAGTAAAAATCTTGCATTTGAAACTGGACAAACAAGCTGAGGACCACATATACTTGAAATTTCTTTATCAACATTTTTAGTTTGAATTTTAAAATTTGATCCACCCTTTTTAATATAACCAATTTTTTTTAGAAAGTTTTTGTATTTCTTTAAATTGATTTTGCTTCCTTTTTTTTCAAGATGAAAGGAGTCTATGGATTTTTGAATTTTTTCTCTTACCTCTATCAGTTGCCTATTTTTAGGTGCTAGATTATGAATAGTTTTATTAAAACCACTCCAGAAGTGATTTTTTGAAATACCAGTCCCAGGTAAAAGCTCAGAATTTACAAAATTAAATAATACGCTTGATATTGATAAATCAAATATTTTAATAAATTTTTCTTTATTTTTCATAAAATTTTATTTACCATTTTATTGCCTATTTTTAGTTTATAAAGATTAAATATATGAAAAATTACCTTAATTTTGAATTGGACATAAAAGACCTTGAAAAAGAAATAGACACTTTAAAAGATCCTTTTAATAAGGAGGGACTTTCAAAGGTTGATACAAATAGGATATCTAAATTACAAACTGAAATTGATAATAAATTAAAACAAATATATTCAAATTTAAATCCATGGCAAAAAACTTTAGTAGCAAGACATGAGGATAGACCAAAATCAAAATTCTTTATTGATAATTTATTTGAAGATTTTATTTCTTTGTCAGGGGACCGTCTTTATAGTGAAGATAAATCGGTAATAACAGGTTTTGCAAAATTTAACAAACAGTCCGTTTTAGTTATTGGTCAAGAAAAAGGAGAGGATCTTGATGGACGAATTGAACATAATTTTGGAATGATGAGACCTGAGGGATATAGAAAATCAATAAGATTAATGAAACTTGCAGATAAGTTTAATATACCAATAATAATTTTTGTAGATACTCCGGGTGCATATCCTGGGGTGGGAGCTGAAGAAAGAGGTCAGGCCGAAGCTATAGCTAGATCAATTGAATGCAGTATGGAATTAAGGGTACCAACTATTTCAATAATTATTGGGGAGGGAGGATCAGGAGGCGCAATCGCTTTAGCATCATCAAGTAAAGTAATAATGTTAGAAAATGCAATTTATTCCGTTATCTCTCCAGAAGGATGTGCAACTATTTTGTGGAGAGACCCAAAAAAAACTCTGGAGGCTGCAACTGCAATGAAACTTTCATCAAAGGATTTATTAAATTTGAATGTTGTTGATGAAATAATCGATGAACCAATTGGGGGAGCTCATAGAGACAAAAATTTAATTTTGGAAAAAGTTAGAGAGTCAATAGAAAAAAATCTAGAAATTTTTTTATCTCTATCGAGGGAAGAAATTTATAATAAAAGAAAAGAAAAATTTTTAATTATCGGAAGAGATAAAGGATTCATAACAAGTTCCAGTTCACAAGACAGCCTATCAATGAAAACTAATCTATTTTTTAACTTTTTAAATAAAATTAAAAGACTGAAGATTTATTTATTTTTGGGACTTGCAATCGTTTTTTCTTTGTTTCTTTTTTATATTTTTAGTTTTTAAATTCTACCGCAACAGTGTTTATATTTTTTATTTGATCCACAAAAACAAGGTTCATTTCTACTCATTTTTTTTCCATGATATTTTGGATCAATATTAACTTTTTTATTTTGATCTCTATCTTTTTCAATTGGCCTTTGGATAATTGATAAATTTAAAAGTATAGTAACTAAATCTGTTTTTAATTTATATAATAAATTTTCAAATAAAATAAAAGCCTCTTTTTTATACTCAATTAATGGGTCTCTTTGCCCGTAAGATCTTAAACCTATTACTTGTCTTAATTGTTCTAAATATTGAATATGTTGTTTCCAGTTTATATCAATAGTTTGTAGCAATATTCTTTTTTCAATTTCATCTGATTGATCATTTCCTGCTAAACTTCTTCTTTCTTCTCTTTTTTTATTGAATTTTTTTGTAATCTCCTCTCTAAACTCTTTCTCATTGCAATTTTTTAATTTATTTAGTTCACTTTCTTCTAAATTCTTTCCTAAGAGGGATTTTATTTGATTCTCAAATTCTTTATTATTTTTTAATTCAGAATAATTTTTTTTATTAACGGAAAGATTATTAATTAATTCCTCTAAAAAATTATCTGTATATTCAGTAATTTTATTAGACTTAATCACATCTTTTCTTTGATTAAAAATTACTTGTCTTTGATCATTTAATACATTGTCAAATTTTAAGAGTGTTTTTCTTATATCAAAGTTTCTAGCCTCAACTTTTTGCTGTGCTCTTTCTAATGCTTTGTTAATCCAAGGATGATCTATACTTTCCCCATCTTTTAATCCTAGTTTTTCCAACATTTTATTCATAGACTCAGATCCAAATATTCTCATTAGATCGTCCTCTAGGCTTACATAAAAAATTGAATTTCCTTGATCACCTTGTCTCCCAGCTCTACCTCTAGCCTGATTATCTACTCTTCTAGACTCCATTCTTTCAGTTCCAATAACAAATAATCCTCCAAGAGATTTAATTTTTTCTTTATGATTTTCTCTATCTTCATCATCATTATTATTTTTTTTTCCTCCTAATTGAATATCTACACCCCTTCCAGAAATACTTGTTGTTATAATTACAGATTTTAATTTACCTGCATTTGCTATTATATCTGCCTCTTTTTCATGATTTTTTGCATTTAACACTGTATGAGGAATTTTTGAATTATTTAATAATAGTGAATATTTTTCAGATTTATTAATACTAGATGTAAAAACTAAAACAGGCTGACCAGAGCTATAACAATCAGTAATTTTTTTTATTATTGCAACATTCTTTTCTTCTTCAGTTCTTAATATTTGATCATTCCAATCTTTTCTTATCATTTTTTTATTTGTAGGAATTGTAGTTACAGATAGATTATATATTTCATGGAATTCTTCTGCTTCCGTTAAAGCAGTACCAGTACAACCAGATAATTTGTCGTAAAGCTTAAAATAGTTTTGGTAAGTAATAGAGGCTAAAGTTTGGTTTTCATTTTGAACATCTATTTTTTCTTTTGCTTCTAGTGCTTGATGTAAACCATCTCCATATCTTCTACCTTCTAATATTCTACCCGTTAGTTCATCTATAATTTTTAATAATCCATCTTGAACAATATAATCTCTTCCTTTTTGATATAAATGGTTCGCCCTCAAAGCTTGATTAACATGATGAACTAAATTTATGTTTTCAGGATCATAAAAATTATTATTTTTTAAAATTCCAGCTGACGAAAAAATATTCTCAACACTAGAAATTCCATCATTTGTTAAAAATATATTTTTATCTTTTTCATCAATTTCAAAATCATTTTTTTGTAGTTTTTTTACTAATTTATCTACGGCCAAATATTGATTTGTTTTTTCTTCAACTGCTCCAGAAATTACCAAAGGTGTTCTTGCTTCATCTATCAAGCAAGAGTCTATTTCATCAACAATTGCAAATTTAGGTTTTCTTTGCACTAATTCTGATGATGAAAATTTCATATTATCTCTTAAATAGTCAAAGCCTAGCTCACTGTTTGTTGCATATGTAATATCACATTGATAATTAAATTTCCTTTCTTCATCATTTTGATCATTATTAATAAATCCCGATGTAACACCTAAAAATTTATAAATCACACCCATATTGATGCAGTCTCTTTTAGCCAAATAATCATTTACAGTTACAACATGAACACCTTCTTGGTTTAAAGAATTTAAATATGCAGCTAATGCAATAGTAATAGTTTTACCTTCTCCTGTTTTCATTTCTGCAATACCGCCCCTGTGCAATACAATCCCACCCATAATTTGAACATCATAGTGTCTTTCTTTTCTTGTTCGTTTTGAAGCCTCTCTTACAAGGGCAAAAGCTTCAGGCAAAATCTCGTCGTTGTTTGCTCCATTTTTAAGTTTATTTTTCAATTTTTCAGTTCTTATTGGAAATTCTGTATCTGGTAATGATGATATATCTTTTTCTAAATTGCTTATTTCTTTTACTAAAACTTGAAGTTTCTCCAACTGTTTCTGATTATTTGATTTAATTAATTTTGATAGAAATTTTAGTGGATTTAACATTATGTTTTTTTATTTACTGTATATTTAATATATCTATTAATATAAGTATAAAATATTTTATTTAAATAGCATGGTACTAAATTTTACAAATTTATTTAAATCTGAAAGTAAAAAGTCAAAATTAAGCGACTTTCAAGACTTAGATCATATAGACGGGATGGGCATATCTACTACCTCAGCCAAACTTTACAATCCTTCTCGTGATGATTTAGTTTTATTTTATTTTAGAGATAGTGCAAATTTTGCATCTGTTTATACTCAGTCGACTTTAGTTTCTGAAAATATAAAGTGGAATAAGTCTTTAAATAATAAAAAAGTAAAAGCCCTTTTAGTCAATGCAAGGAATGCAAATGCATTTACAGGTAAAAAAGGTTTTAGTGGATTAAAAGAAATTGCAGACGAGTTATCAAATCAACTTTCAACTAAACAAAAACAAGATGATGAAAATCCTGAGAAAGTAAGAGCAAAAGATATTATTTTTGGATGTACAGGCACAATTGGAGAAATTTTTCCTACTGATAAAATTAAAAACTCTATTCCAGATCTTTTAGAAAAAATTAAATATTCTCAAAACAAATATGTATGGACTAAAGCCGCATTAGGAATAATGACTACAGATCTAGTGCCAAAACTAGCAATGGAAGAATGCAGAATAGGAAATACAGAAGTAAAAATTTATGGAATAGCAAAAGGATCAGGAATGATACATCCAAATATGGCGACAACATTAGGATATATTTTTACAGATGCCAAAATTTCCTCTAAAGTTTTGAACAAACTTTTAAAAAGAAATATTGATACAACTTTCAATGCAATTAGTTGCGATGGAGATACAAGTACAAATGATATGGTTTCAATATTTGCAACTGGAAAAGCCAATAATACGATTGTAAAAAATATTAATGACGAAAGAATTCACGAATTTGAAAAAAGTTTTCACAATGTTTTATTAAATTTAGCTATGAGAGTTACAGCTGATGGTGAAGGGGCTTCAAAATTTATAACTATTAATATTAAAAAAACAAAAAATGAACAGGATGCAAAAAAAATCGCCTTTTCAATAGCAAACTCACCTTTAGTAAAAACTGCATTCGCAGGCGAAGATCCAAATTGGGGAAGAATTATTATGGCGATAGGAAAATCAAAAGTGGCAATTAGTGTTAATAAGTTGTCAATAAGTTTAGGAGATATTAAGATTATTGAAAAAGGAGAATTAGTAGAAAGTTATAATGAAGATTTAGCAAAAAATTATATGAAAGGTGAAAACCTTGAGTTAAATATTTTTTTGAATATGGGTTCAAAAAATTTTACAGCATATACAATGGATTTAACAAAAAAATATATAGAGATAAATGCTGATTATAGAAGTTAAAGATATAACAAATAATTGAATTTTTTTTTCAATGATAAAATATAAACTTATATGTAAAAAATGTGACAATGTTTTTGATAGCTGGTTTAGTTCATCAAGGGAATTTGATAGGTTGAAAAAAATTAATTTACTTATTTGTAGCAAGTGCAATTCATATAAAATTGAAAAATCCTTAATGTCACCTCAGATAATAAAACAAGAAAAAAGTAAAATAAACGAAAATTATGAAAAAAAAATAAAGTTTCTTAAAAATAAAATGCGCGAATATCAAAAATTTATAAAAAATAATTTTGATTATGTTGGGGATAACTTCACCTATGAAGCTAGATCGATCCATTATAACAAGAAAAAATCAAAAGGAATATATGGAAAAGCTACTGTTGAAGATATTGAAAATTTAAAAGAAGAAGGTATTGAAACCCAAAATATTCCCTGGATTGAGGATAAAGAAAATTAAATTTTTTTTAACTGAATTATATAATTAACAGATTTATCTTTACTTATTTTCCATGTATTCGAAATAGGATTAAAAGTCATTCCATCAAAGTTTTGTAATTTCAAGAAATTATTTTCACTTATTTTAATTAGTTCTTCTGGAATTAAAAATTTGTTCCAGTCATGAGTTCCTATTGGAAGCCATCTTAAAACGTATTCTGCTCCTAAAATTGCAAATAAATATGACTTTAATGTTCTATTTAGAGTAGCAATAAACATTATTCCATTTTTTTTTAAATATTCTGAACTTTTTTTTATAAAAAAATTTACATCATCCACATGTTCAACAATTTCCATATTTAAAATAATGTCGAATTTTTTATTTAAATTTAAATTTTCTGGTGATGCACAATAATAGTTTATTGCTAAATTATTTTTTTTCGCATGAATTTTAGCTATTTCAATATTTTTATAAGATGCGTCTATACCAGTTATATTCGCTCCTAAATTATACATTGGCTCAGATAATAGACCTCCTCCACACCCAATATCTAATATATTTAAATTTTTGAGTGGTTTTTTATTTTGTTTAATATTGAAATGTTTAATTGAGTTATCTCTTATATATTCTATTCTAATAGGATTAAATTTATGTAATGGCTTAAATTTACCTTTAGGATCCCACCATTCGTCCGCCATTTTTGAAAATTTTTCTATTTCTTTTTTATTAATTGTGTTATTTTTCATTCTTAGTTGACAATATAATCAAGATGTATTTTATCAAGCTATTTTAAATTAAATTAAAAAAAATTATCAATGAAAATCGTAGTACTAAAATTTGGTGGTACCTCAGTTGGGACAGTAGATAGAATTAAAAAAGTTTCCCAAATTATAATCAGTTATGTAAAAAAGAAATATAAAGTTATTGTAGTTTCATCTGCTATGAGTGGTGTAACAAATGACCTAATAAAAAAATCAAAAAAAATTAGTCAAAATTTTATTTCATCAGAATACGATGTTTTGGTTTCCTCAGGAGAGCAAGTGGCTTGCGCAATGATTGCTGGAAGATTAAATCATCTTGGATATAATTCAAGATCTTGGATGAGTTGGCAGATTCCAATTTTGACAGAAGGCAATTTTAGTTTTTCGAGGATATATAAAATTAATAGAAATAAAATTTTGAAGTACATTAAAAAAGGAGGCATTCCAATAATAACTGGATTCCAAGGAGTTAATTTTGAAAATAGAATAACTACTCTAGGAAGAGGAGGATCAGACGTTAGTGTTATTATGATAGCCAAATTTTTTAATGCAAACAAATGCATAATTTATACTGATGTAGAAGGTGTTTATACCACAGATCCAAAAATGATTAAAAGAGCAAAAAAAATTGATAAAATATCTTATGAAGAGATGCTTGAAATGTCATCTCTTGGAGCAAAAGTTATGCAACCTGTATCAATACAGGATGCTAGAATAAACAGGATTGATGTTGACGTAAAATCTTCATTTAAAAATTTATCTGGAACATTAATTACAAAAAAAATTAATATTCCGATTAATAAAACTATAACTGGAATATCCTTTACCAAAAATGATGCTAAAGTGACCTTGGTTGGAGTGACTGATAAACCTGGAATTGCAGCTTCAATATTTAAACCTTTATCTCAAAATTCGATTAATGTTGATATGGTTGTTCAAAATATATCTGCTAATGGAAAAGAAACTGATTTGACTTTTACAATTAAATCTGAAGATATAAATAAGACAGAAAAGTTAATTAATGGAAATAACAAAATAAAATTTAAAAAGTTATTAATTGCAAAAGATGTTTCTAAAATCTCGATAATTGGAGTTGGCATGATTACAACACCTGGGGTTACTTATAGAATGTTTCAATCTTTGGCGAAGAAAAATATAAATATTCAAGTTATATCCACATCAGAAATTAAAATATCAGTTCTTATAAATAAAAAGAACATTAAAAAAGCAATTACAACACTTCATAAAGAATTTAATTTAGAAAAGTAATTATGAGCATAAGACCTTTTAGAGATATAATCAGAAGAAAAACTAAAGTTATAAAAGTTGGAAACGTAAAAGTTGGTGGAGATAACCCTATAACCGTTCAGTCCATGACTAATACTTTAACCAAAGATATAAAAAAAACAGTTGAACAAATAAATAATATTTCTGAAGCTGGTGGCGATATTGTTCGAGTTTCTTGCCCAGACGAAAGCTCAACCGCTGCATTAAAACAAATAGTTAAAAATATTGATGTTCCTTTAGTTGCGGATATTCACTTTCATTACAAAAGAGCAATTGAAGCATCAGAAAATGGCGCATCTTGTTTGAGAATTAATCCAGGAAATATTGGAGATAAAAAAAAAATAAAAGAAATTATTTCGGCAGCCAAAAATAATAATTGTTCAATTAGAATAGGGGTTAACTCTGGATCTCTTGAAAAAGATTTATTAGATAAATTTAAAGAACCATGCCCAGAAGCCTTAGTAGAAAGTGCTTTACGAAATATACAAATTTTAGAAGATATGGACTTTTTCAATTTTAAGGTAAGCGTAAAATCCTCAGATGTTTTTTTATCAATTAAATCGTACAGGGAACTTTCAAAAGTAACAGATTATCCTCTTCACTTAGGTGTTACTGAGGCAGGAAGTTTTATTCCAGGAAGTATTAAATCATCTATTGGTCTTGGAAACTTATTGATGGAAGGAATTGGAGACACCATAAGAATATCCCTATCGGATGATCCGGTAAAAGAGATTAAGATTGGTAATGAAATTTTAAAGTCTTTAAATTTAAGGAATAGAGGAGTAAAAATTATTTCATGTCCTTCTTGTGCAAGACAAGGTTTTGAGGTTATTCAAACAGTAAAAACTTTGGAGGAAAAACTTGCACATATAAAAGAACCAATAACTTTATCTATAATTGGATGTGTAGTTAACGGCCCTGGTGAAGCAGCATTAACTGATATCGGGATTACTGGAGGTGGAAAAGAAAATAACATGCTTTATTTAAATGGAATACAAACAAGCAAAATAAGTAATGATGATATGATTTCCAAAATAGTTAACTTAGTTGAAAAAAAAGCTAAGGAATTAAAAAAAAATGATACCAATAGAAAAAGTTAAAGAATTAATTTTAAAGCATTCATCTTTGGAAACCGAACTTTCATCAGGTAAAATAGACAAAAAAAATTTTGCTGAGAAATCTAAAGAATACGCTGATCTTAATAATATAATCAAAGATGCAAATATATTTAGTAATTTCGATAAAGAAAAAAAAGATTTAGAAAAAATTATTAATGATAGCGATAGTGATAAAGATATTAAAGAATTAGCACAAAATGAATTAAGTGATTTAGTTATCAAAAAAGAAAAAAGTGAAAAAAAATTAAAATTCTTTTTATTACCAAAAGATGAGGCTGATAAAAAAAATGCTATCTTAGAGATTAGAGCTGGAACAGGTGGATTAGAAGCAAGTTTATTTGCTGCAGATCTTTTTAAAATGTATGAGAAAATAAGCCATAAAAAAAAATGGTTATTAGAAATCATTAGTATATCCAAAAGTGATGCAGGTGGACTAAAAGAAGTTATTGTGTCTGTTAAAGGGACAAATATTTATTCAACTCTTAAATATGAAAGTGGAGTTCATAGAGTTCAGAGAATCCCTGATACTGAAACACAAGGTAGGGTACATACCTCAGCAGCAACAGTAGCAGTTTTGCCAGAGGCAGAGGAAATAGATGTAAAAATTGAAGAAAAAGATTTAAGAGTGGATGTTTTTCGTAGTAGTGGTCCAGGAGGTCAAAGTGTTAACACTACCGACTCAGCTGTTAGGATTACTCATATCCCGACAGGAATAGTAGTTAGCCAACAAGATGAAAAATCGCAAATAAGAAATAAAGAAAAGGGTCTTAAAATTTTAAGATCGCGTATTTATGAATTAGAAAGAAAAAAAAAGGAAGATGAGAGGTCAAAAGACAGAAAAAATAAAATTGGAACTGGAGATAGATCTGAGAGAATTCGAACTTATAACTTTCCCCAGGGAAGAGTTACTGATCATAGAATTAACATCACTCTTCACAAACTTGAGGAGTTTATGCAAGGAGAATTATTTGATGAAATAGTAGAAAATTTAAATCTTCAGGCCCAAGAAGAAAAATTAATAGGGTTAAACTAAAAATGGATAATATAAATAGTATACTCAATAAATCTAAATATTATTTAGATAAACATAATATTATTTCATCAGGATTAGATAGTGAACTACTTTTATCGAGTATTATTAATAAATCGAGAGAATATTTACTTTCAAATTTAGAAGAAAAAATAGGTGCCGAAAAAGTAAAAAAATTTCAAAATCTTATTGAAAGAAGAATAAAAAAAGAACCAATTGCTTATATTTTAAAAAAAAAAGATTTTTGGAAAAGTACATTTTATATTAATAAAAATGTTTTAATTCCAAGACCTGATACTGAAATATTAATTGAGGAAACGCTTTCGAATTTTTCTAAAAATGAAAATATTTCAGTACTAGATATCGGAACTGGATCTGGATGTATTATTTTATCATTGCTTAAGGATCGTAAAAATTTTAATGGAATAGGAATAGATATTTCCAAAAATGCTTTAAAAGTTGCAAAATTTAATGCAAAAATGCATCATTTAGAAAATAGAGTTAAATTTTTTAAATCATCTGTTGACAATTTTTTCAAAGGTAAATATGATTTAATTATCTCTAATCCTCCATATATTAACAAAGTAGATTTTGATAATTTGGATAGGGGTATAAGCAAGTACGAGCCAAAAATAGCATTAAAAGGTGGTAATGATGGGCTCTCACTCATTAAAAAAGTTATAAAAAGATCATCAAAACTTTTAAAGAAGAGTGGAAAACTGATTTTAGAAATAGGTTATGATCAAAAGTTTAAAGTTAAAAATTTATTAAAGAATGAAAAGTTTTATATTAATAAGACTATTAAAGATTATGGCTATAAAAGCAGATGTATAGTATGTACAAAAATTTAAAAATTAATTATTCGTTTAATGAGATCGTTTAGAAATAATAATAAAAGATCTAGATTTAGATCTAATGGTGATAGAAATTTTAAGCGTAACGGTGAAAACCAAGCTTTCTCAGTCAACTCAAACTTTCAAAGAAAATCTCCAGGAAAAAATAATCATAACGCGCCTAAACTAATTGAAAAATATAATGATCTAGCAAGAGAAGCTTTGTCAAACGGTGATAAAATTTTGTCTGAAAATTATTTTCAACATGCTGATCATTTTTTGAGAATTTCAAATGAAAGAGACGAAAGAAGACAAACTACAGATAATGAAAAAAATGAAATCAAGTCACCTGAAAAAAATTTAGAAGAAAATCAATACTCATAAAATTAATTAAGAGCTGCAATAAGCTCAGATTTCAATACATCAATTTTTATTTTTTCAACTTCAAAAATTTCTCTATTTTTATCTTTTAATACTTTTCCTGATGGTAATTTCAAAGTTTGAGAATTAACTCTTTTACCATTGAATATTACTTCGTAATGTAAATGAGGTCCTGTGGATTTTCCAGTTGAACCTACAAATCCTATTATTTGTCCTTGCTTTACTCTTCTGCCTTTTTTTGTTGTTGCAGCAAATTTTGATAAATGAGCATAAACAGTTGAGTAACTTGAATTATGTCTTATCTTAATACAATTTCCTCCACCACCACACCAACCTGCTTTAACAACCACACCATCACCGGATGCCATTATTGGAGTTCCTAATGGTGCAGCAAAGTCAGTACCTTTGTGCATTTTAGTAAAGCCATCTATTGGATGTTTTCTTAAACCAAAACTAGATGATAGTCGTGCTCCATTAATTGGAGTTTTCATTAAAGCCTTTTTAACACTTTTGCCGTTAATATCGTAATGACCTTCTTGTCCTTTTTTCTCAAAATAATAGAATGAATTGTTTTGTCCACTTAAATTTAAGTCTGCGTATAAAATATCACCTGTATTTTTAATTTTATTGTTATCATCTTTAAAAACTTCATACAAAATTTGATATGTATCGTTTTTTCTTATATCTCTTTGAAAGTCTACCTGAAATCCATAAATTCTAGCAAACTCAACTATTATATTTGGTTGAATTTTTTGATTAATTGCACTTTTGTACAAACTCTGTTTAATTTTACCTTCTTTAAAAGCAATTTCTTTTTTTAAATTTGTTAATATTTCCTTAAATTCAAACTGATTAGTTCCTATATTTCTTACTAGCTCAATTCTTTTAAAATCATTAACTGGATATAAAAATTTAATAATTTTATTATCGGATCTATCGACAGTGAATCTTACAGTTTGACCAGTTTTTAAATTTTTGAATGAATTGTTATTTTTTAAATTTTTTTCTAATAAAGCAGCCTCAGTTTTAGAAACATTATTTTTTTTGAATATAGAATTTAAACTTTCACTTTGTTCAACTCTATGTTCAATATATTCAAATTTTGGCTGGATTTCGTTAATTATATGGTCTAAAGTTTTTTGGAAATATAAGTTGTTTATTAAAGTAATATAGCGTTTCTCGTAAATTTTTTTTGACTTATTATAAAAATGCGTTGTTACAGTTGTTAAAAGTATTATTATTAAAACAAAAAAAACTTCAAAATTTTTTTGAATGCTGAAACCTAGTAAATTACGTTTAAAAATCATTCAAATAAATTAATTAAAATTTTTTAAAAAAACACAAAAAATGCTCATTTTTATTGGCTTTTTACCATCTTTTTTTTGCTTTAACAGCTTGATTTACTCTCATTTTAGACTATAAGCGTCACACTTTCTCAATAAAATTATTGTGAATTATTAGGCTTTTTTAGCCTAATTAGCTATTTTAAAAGTAAAAATTTAAGAAGAGAAGTGTGGACGGTTAAGGTTACCAAAATTTGTCG
>MDTG01011316.1_pt1 | contig 16494 bp, 26 predicted proteins | sample 811421 | NCBI WGS metagenome assembly MDTG01 (sample SAMN05326645, study PRJNA326480) | marine metagenome | isolation source: seawater | place: Pacific Ocean: South East | collected 2011
AGTAATGCCATCATCAAAAATCCCCCCGCCAGAGGAAGACGCCCTAAGAATTTACTATCGAAGTGAAAAAAATGTCTCAGTACCATTTGGTTGGATCTCCAAGGACCGTTCTATGATATTGCTTGACGATGGAAAGGTGTTTTCGAACATGAGGTTTACTTCATGGGTACTACATTCTCACAAGCACAGAGAAGGAGGTAATTGAATGAGAGCAATTGTGTATACAAGAGTTTCAACAGACAAGCAAGAAGCCAAGGGGCATAGTCTCGAAGAACAAGAACGCCTGTGCATGAATTACATTGAGATGCAGGGTTGGACTTATGTCCGAAGCTACTCTGATACTGGTTCTGGGGGATTTACAGATAACAGACCCGGATATGGTTCGATGATGGAAACCATGGGCGAAGAATGGGATGCAGTTGTTGGCTACAAACTAGATCGTTTCCATCGTAATACAATGAACGCTATTGAATTCGTAAATACGATTGACAACAACGATTGTCACATTGCATGTATTTCTGAACAAATGGACACGACCACGGTTCAAGGACGCTTCTTCTACATTGTTTTCGCTGCTTTGGCTGAACTTCGCAGAAATGAAATCAAAGAGAGAGTCAAAATGGGGATGGCAGGTGCAAAACTGAAAGGAATATGGCTTGGAACCCCTCCTTATGGGTATGATATGAACATAGAAATTGACGAAACAGGAAAAAGGTCAAAGAAAGGAATATTAGTTCCTAATGAGCACGAAGCAGAAATTGTCAACGCTATCTTTCACATGGATTCGAAAGGGTATACCATTTCAGATATCATAAATGAACTTGCAGCAGATGGTTTGAGGACAAGAAAAGGCAAGGTGGTTTGGCATAGGCAGACAATAAAGAACATTCTTGAAAAGAAAAATCTCTACATTTATGGCACAATGGAAGTAGATGGTGAAACTGTCAAAGGAATTCATCCTACCATTGTAAGCCAAAACTATGAAGCGACTGAGGAAGAGTAGCAGGAGCAGTGGGAACATGGAAAATCGACACCTTGGCAAACCAATTTTTGCTTCAATGATTACTATGACCTTATGCTTCATTATTTTCGACCCATCAACTGCTCTAAATTACTTGGGCATGGTCTTGACTGGAGCAACAGTTGGTTGGTGGGTATTAAGTGTATACGAGGGTCCAACTATAATCTCTGATAGAATCATCAATCAGGACATGTGGAATCTATACGGTTCAAAGGGCATCATAACGCTTGAAGACAAAGACGGAGACGGGGAAATAACACTCAAAGACTCACAAGTAAAGGAGGAATGAAGCTTGACAGAAAGAAAACACCAGAGAAAAGAAAAAACCTTGGTGGATATGCACTGGGCAATCAACATAACGAAAGCGATTGACGAGCCAGAAGATATCACACTTGAAAATATTCAAACCTTGATTGACAACATCAGAGATGAGATTATGAAAAAAATGCCTTATGGTGTTTCAACATTAAAGCATTTAGAAAGAAAATTAGCCGCATTTGGGCCTTTCGAAAGACCAACACACGCCAGGACAATGCCAGCGTCAGATTTGGATGAGGAACACAAAGATTTCTTCGGTAATCAATGGGCTTTCCTTGCATTGCCAATGGTATTCAAAGAATTCCATGAACCAGTTTGGACTGTTCGAAAGATATTCGTATGTTCAACCTATCCAGAATGCACACATCATCAAAACTTCAAGGGTTCATGCACAGAATGTAAGAGCAAAGATATAAAATTCATACCAACGATTGAAATTAGAGATTGGGATAGAAGATTTGCTTAGGTGATATCATGCTGAATACAATAGAAACAAACTACAAGAAAAGAATGGCGATTGTTGGTTTATTGTGCGCAGGGCTAGGAATGATGCTTGACGCAGGGCTTGGGCAAAGAGCATTGATTGTATTCGGGTTTGGCTTGACTACACTCACAATAGCCGACTGGCTAACTCAAAGAAGTATGGAGGAATGAGAATGGGAGAAAAGAGATCCGAAGGAAGAAAGCAAAAACAAAGGAAAATGAACGAAAAAAATTCTGCGCCGCTAATTACGGGAGCAGCAAGTCTAGAGCAAGAGATGGCTTTGCAACGAAGAGACCAAGAAATTCAAAATCGCCATGAAAAAGAAATAAAAAAATTGCAAGATTTTCACAAAAGAGAATTGCAAAATGCAATCGATGGGTTGTCCGAGCAGCCACCGAAAGTTCCATTCTGGAAGCGTTTATTTCAAAGGAAAGCCGATAGTATCTTCATAGTTTACAACCATAATGTTCCTGTTTATTGTCACAAAAAAGCCTGCCCCACATCGAGGGAAGGAGTAAATTTTGGTATTGAAGCTATCACCCGAGATGCAGAAACAGCATTTTGGTATATTGCCAAATATTTTGAAGAATACGGAAAGTATCCATTTTGTTTCGCCAAACTTCTATGGGTCAAAATAGACAAAAGAAATCGTGACGGTTCGATTGTTAAGGACTTCACATGGAAATATGGCGATTGGGAACCTCAATACTTAGAAGAAGGGGTTCGTCAAATTAAATCACTGATGCGTAAGTGATTACGATGATATGCAAGGAGTGTGGTTCAATGGAGGTCATTGCAAATAATATCAATACAGGGGTCATCATAATGTGCCTCGAATGTGGGAATCATGAATACGAGGCTGATTGAGATGAACAAAAAATGTGCCGTATGTGGGAAAGAATGGCCCAAAGGACAGAAAGAATGTCCAGAGTGCGACTGCACGGAATGGAAAGAGGATTTTGAAAAACTGTCTAACGAAATAGCAGAGATAGTCCAAGAAGAAATAGAAAATCTTCGATGTTGGATAGTTGAAGTGACATTTGAGGTCGAAGGGCTAAACGATGCTGATGCTGTAATCAAACAAATTCAAAAATTAGTTCCAGGATGGGATGATCAGTATGAAGGTCATAATCTCGAATTGGTGCCAATGATTTCTGGACCGGGCAAGGTTGGAGTAGTGACTATGTTTTGGAGATTCACAATGCAAGATGGCGTTTTAGCCGTAGCCTTGACTCAAAAACTTGTTGAAGAAAGAGAAAAGGCTGAAATGGATGAGTTTGTAGTCGAGTGCAACTACAAGGAAGATGAATGGGAAGACTAATTCCAAGGCCCTGTAGTGTAGCTTGGATATCACACTGGTTTGCGGAACCAGTAACCGGGGTTCAAATCCCCGCAGGGCCGCTTTCCTTCACCAATCTCGATTCTCTCGATATCCACATGTGGTGCAGGTTCTATTCAACAATCGTTCAAACACTTCATCGATATATTCATCGTAGCACACGGGGCAACAGAACATTAGAATCACTTGTTTTGAGCAAGGCCAGATACTAACATAGCAGCAGAAAATATTCCCGTAGTAGAAGCAATCTTCCAATCTTCGGGTCTCTTGTATAGATAATAACCAGACAATCCCATCGGAAGCAAAGGCATGTATTTGAATAACATGTCCATTAGAACCGCCCTCCTGTCATCCTGTTGAAAAATTGCACTCCACCGCCAACCAGCATCATGAAAGCCACCACAGATAACAACAATCCTTCACTGCTTAGGCTATCGCCAACAGTAATCAAAAGAAACATAGACACAATAATACAAGCAATTAGTTGAATAATTATTACATGCTTCATTAATTCAGACTTAGGTTGAAACCAATCATCCATTAGTGAAAACATATCAATCTCTTTCTTTTTGCTTCCTTGGTTACTAATTTCATTAAGCAATTCGTCTACTCTTTCTACGCCCATTCAATCAAGCCCCCGGTGGTCTCGGTGCAGGAGGTAATCCTGCTGCAGATCTCAATGCCCCTCCAACTACGCTTGCAGTTGCAGAAACAATACCTCCTTTTTGTCCTCCTGCAGCCTCTTCGAGCAGAGATCCCATTAGACCTTGTTGAGCAGCCAGTCGTGCTGCCTCTACATGCAAATCGATTCTTTGGTCTTGCTCAGCAAGAAGGTTATCTTTAATCGCACCTTTCAATTCTTCAACCTTAGCCGTCAAATCATTCTGTGTAAGTGTCATAAGGCGCTTACCTTCATCAGTAGGCTGTTCTGGAGCAGGTTTGATGAACATAGCTCCCTCTTGGGTTAAATCCTGATGAATTTCTAAACGGAAATTTGTGAAAAATTCCTTGAGTCTGTAATCTAAGAGAATTTCCATTATCGCCATCTGTGCAAAGAATCCGCCGTCAACAGCGAATCTTGCCGAATCTGCTGAACCTTTGACAACAAAATCTTTCAACAAATCAACTAAAGACGGTTCAGTTTGATATCCTAGTTGCATCCATAATGCCTGCGGAGTTGGTTGGTATGCAGCGTAGGGATTTGCTGCGAATCCAGGAGCCACACCCATAGGCGGAGAAGTAGGCACAGGTGGTGCTTTTTGAAATGGATTACCAGGGTTTGCGTTCGGAGTTTGAGTCGATGGATTAGGATTGTAGAAGCTCATAGGTTCACCTCACTTTGGTTCTCGGAGGCGTTCCCCACCTTTGACTTTTCGCTATTTAACCGTTCCTCACTACGCATCTTTCTTAGATCTAAAGTGATGTGGACGATATCCACTTCTCCATAATACTTTGAGCCTTCGTCAGGATTGGTATATTCTGTGATGTAGATTCCCTGCCCTTCGTGCATTTTCACCTTAGCATAAAACGGTTCGATTTCGTCAACCAACAAGGGTCTAGAACGCTTAACCTCTTTTCTTCTAAGAGGTTTCAACTCAATTCCCCTGCTACGCAGGAAGGAACTGTTCCTACCCTGTTCTTCCATATCGGATTCATATTTCCATTGAGTATACAACCAGTATATTTGAAGCAATCCAGGACAATACGATGACCGTAAGGGTAGGCCCGTTGTGACGCCCGATTGAGCAGTAAATTGAACAGGCTTACCTGTTAGGTGGTCGAGAAAAAACTCAGTCATCAAAGTCCTACCGTCTTCTACAGGCTGCAGCGTGTGGGGATCCAGCAATGCTTTGTTGTAAGCTTCAGCGCCTAGTGCTCTCAAATCAATACCTGTAACACAACATTGCCCTGGATTGTTGTGAGTGATTGAATACAATCTCAATGGAGAACGCTTAGGCTTCAAAACTCGCAATGCATTTTTCATGTTGATTCTTCTTCGTTTGTATGGGTCTGGATTGTCGTCAAATGTAAACCTCACATTTGACATAAAATGGGAGTCCTCTAAACCGTTGGAAACCTCTTCACCGAACATCGACATGTTAAATCCCAAGTGTTTTAGTCGTTTTATGACTTCGCCTTCAAACAATCCCAAATCAGGCGCTCTACATCGTAACCATGGAGGGCAGAAATACTTCTTTTCAAAGTAGGTATACCTGCTCTTTGCAAACGAATTAGGTGAGGTCTATATTCATCAAAAATTTGGTGCCTGCCGATTCCAGGACCCTCATAAAATACTCTTTCCTCCTGCGTGAGCCACAAATCCGACTTATTTGCTACTAAAGCCACAACTTTAGGTTGGTAATTTCGAGCCTTTTTCCTCAGTTTTTTTTCTGTGAAACGGAAATCTTTCTCAGCAATTATTCTAGTAAAATCTCTAAATGTAGCTTGTTGATGCCCATCGGGATCATCTCTTGCATCGATTAGGTAAATTACAACCTCAACATCGCGCATCACTAAATCTCGAAGCCAGAGATTGAAATATTCAGGCTGACCTCCTAAATCAGTAGACAATATAGTTCTTCGATGCCCTGTGTTGGATTCAGAGAGCACATGAATGCGTTTACGAGTCGCAGGAGGGGGAACATATTGTTTCTTTTTCTTGTTGTATGGATGCGCTGTGCTTGTAATCCGTTCTGAATCTTCTTCTAATTCACCAGATGTGTTCAGATAACCATTCAGCGTTGTTTTACCGCACCCCCACAGGCCATATATGCCAATCCGATGACTCTTCCACGAATCCCATAGATGCTTGAGATAGAGGATACCCCCCCAAGCCATCGCACCGCCTTCGACCAATGGCCTCACCAGTCAGTAATTACATCTACGCCTTCGTCTTCATCCCCGTCTTCATCATTATCTTCATCTTCGTTTTCTACATCCGAAGACCAATCGTCATCATCATCATCATCCCACGAATCTTCATCGTCATCATCATCATCAGCCCAACCCCAAGAATCATATTCATTGTCTTCACTTTCGCTTTCAACCTCGGCAGGAACTAATTGAGGCGTCTCAGAAGTTTCCGTTTGCACTTGCTCAGGCTCAGGTTCAGGTTCTGGTTCAATGTCAGGTAATTCACTTGGATGTGGTTGTACCTGATTGACTACTACAGGCCCAAAATCCTCACTCTCTACTAAGTCTTCTCCTTCTTCCGATTTCAATTCAGGAAAGAGTTCTCTAAGCGTATATGGTTGCTGTGGTATTCCAGAACCGCCATCTAACCAAATTTCTCGAACACCCAAACAATCGCTCAAAATAACCAAAAGAGCGTGCCAAAAAATGTAGTTCTCATCAGTTCTATTGGAATGGTTCACTTGGATGCGAACAGCCCAGTTATCCTGCCAACCAACTTCTTCGACCCAGAATACTTCTTGGTCTCTGAGATCATCTCTAAAATCCACTACATCAACACGGAACCGTGTCTTTCCAAAGACCCACATATTTCCAGATGCGCCTTTGTCCTTAAATCCAATATTCTTTAGAATCTGTCCTATCTTTGTCTTGCCCGGTTTTCGGGGCATTGCAATAAACCCGCTTAGCGTCATGGACTATGTGAGATGGTTCAGCCGTATGAAACCTATAGGCCAAATAACCATTCAAAAAGGCTGAAATCAAAAATTGATTCAAGCAGCGAAGTTAAGAACATAAACAAAAAACCTGTAAGAGTTGTGTAAAACCAAAGTTTGAATTTGTACCATCTCATATCCCAAATGGACTTATTTGCGAAAGCTTCAGCCATGATTTCTGCCTGTGTAGCAGATTCACTAGGGAATAGAATTCCTCTCATTAACGAATCACCGTAGTTCAATCATCATTTTTTCACTCAATGCGGATTCTTCTTCGTTTTCTCCGAGAACTCTAGTTCGCATTTCTTTCATTTGTTTAGCAACAGCGCCCTTTTTTGCCTCTAATTCGAGCCCTAGTTGCATTTGCTGAACTTCCATGTTAATTTTCTTCATGTTGCGGCGCATGTTGGTGTTGAGCCCCTGGAGATAAGATTGGTCTTCAAGGCGCTCTTGAAAGAATAATTTGTAAATCATGAAAGCAACCATCTGGATGAAGGTTGCCGACATCATATACAATCCGCCTATCTTAGCCCAATTCGTTTCTTCTGGGAACCAAAGCCCCTGTTGATGTATACCAACTGCTGCACCAATCAAAAATGAGTTTACAAAAAGCAACCCAAAGATGCGTAATGTGTGGGAGTCATCTTCTGCTGACATATATGGTGCCAAGTGGTTCAGCCGTTTGAACCATTCCCATCAAAATCTCATCTTGTGAAAGGGTGTAGAAGCAGAATGTTTTCCATTAGACCTTCCACTAGAAACTTTGAAAATGTTGTTGCCTAGAAGATTTCCCGCCATGGCAGAGATCCCAAGCGGTACGAGCCACGAACTCTGATTGGTTGCAAAGAAGCTAGCGGTTAAAGCGATAAATCCACCGCCTAACATGGCGTATGTGTATTTATCTCTAGTCTTCTGGGTTTGACTCATGTAACTTGCTAAAACGCCAAGAGCCAACCCTGCTCCAGATACTCCGCCGAGGCCTAAATTTTGCAATGCATTTTCAGTATTGCCCATAGTCCTGTGATTTGCATGACCCAAGATCGTAGCCAACTGTGGATTATTTGCAATCGCTGGTTGCATCAAATTGTTTTTATTAATCTGATAAGACGCTCTTGCACGCTTTGCTCGCTGTGCAGGGCTGAAATTGTTTCGAGCATTTGAGGCAGCATCTTGAATGGAATGGGAGCCAATAGCAGCATAATTCTGTCCGTTGACGGCAGAATGCGGTTGGCTCAGCATAAACATCCGAGGTGGGTCTACCCCTTATGACTTCCGATTCAAATTTACTCTGTAGAGCCTTTGTCCTTGAGTTCGGCAGCAAGCTTCAGCATGGTGGCGTGTGCCGCTTTCACTTGATTTTCTGGAACATCTGTTGCCAGTGTTACATTGTTTCCTTCTGCATCTTCAAAAACTAGGGCGATTTTATATTGTGGGTCTCGCATGATTTGATTCAAGTGGTTCAGTCATATAATCGGTTCGGGATTACCACCAACGCTTCTTCTTCTTTTGGGTTCGACTATTTCTTCGCTGAGTGAGGGGATTTTCGGATGCATCTGCAACACCGATTGCCTCGTCATTTGTCCATTCGTAAAACCTCTTCATGATGTCGGTTCTCTCCAAAGGACGAACTCCATGCCCCATTGCATCCCATCCATCATCCAGGCATGGATAATGGTGAACTCTAAAAAAAGCCCTCATTGTAAGAATCAAACGAACTTCATTAGCAAGATCTTCATCTTCATCTCCATTGTCTAACGCCTCTTTCAAACGCTGCTGAATCTTCTGCATCGAATCTTTAGAAAATTCAGGTGGAAGCCGCAAAGCAATCTTTGGTTTGCCCGTGAGAGCATCGAATCCATCATGCATTGTTCCACTTCCACAAGACTCACACCAAATTAGCAGATTATGATTGAAACCTCTGCCATCTTTCTGAGGCATGGTGAGGTAATTATAGTGGATATCTTCTTCTGAACCACATACAATACACGGGGGGAATTTCTGTCCAGTTCTTTCCTCTAGTCGTGAAATCGGAGCAGGCCACACTTCTTCTGTGACGATTTCTTTACAGATAGGGCATACATCTGAGTATTCATCGTGCTGCAGGAGTCCATCAACCATTTCAATTTCTCCTTGCACGCTTCTTTCTAATCGGAGCACCTTGTCTTTTCGAAGCAACAGGCTTAGAACGACCCCTTCGATTCTTCAACCATGCAGCCATCATTCTTCTGTATTTTCTTCCATTATGTTTCATATTACCACCGACACCTTCCTTTATTCATTAATGTGAGCCTATACATTCTGTCATTTCGCCATCTTATGTGGCCTCCTGTGAGGGCATGAGGGGCGCTCTCTTTGACAAAGACCTCATCATGCTTCTCATCACGGATCTGCAATACTCTGCAGTCAGAACCTAATTTTACAACTGCACCAGCATTCCCTAATCTGATTCCAAAATCAACATCCTCCCAACCGTAAACTCCGTCATAAGTCTCATCAAATCCTTTTACCTTAGCCCAAGCCTTCTTTGAGAATCCCATGTGGTAGCCGTAAAAATGACTTGAAGCATAAGGGCCATTTGATGCGTTAGGATGTTCTGCTCGCTTATCTTCTTTGTCTGGTTCTTTGTCAGCAAATATGCCTTCGTGGTGAAAGTCTGAAAATCCAGCCATTGCATCCCACCCCTCATCGATAACCTTTGCGTGAAGCTCTAATGTGTTAGAATAAAACAAAGTCCTATCATCAACAGAAACAATCCACTCTCCACTAGCATTATCTACGGCAAGGTTTCGAGCAGAAGCAATAGAAACAAATCCATGCTCGGACTTATCCTTGATGTATTTGCAGTTCACAGATGTATCATTTAGCATTACGATAAAATCCTCATCTCGAGACTCCCATGCTTTGTCTACCAAGACAAACTCGAAATCCTTGTAAGTTTGCTTTTCTAGACTCTTCAACATTTCTTTGATTCCCGCTTCCTTTCTAGCGGTGCAACAAATTACTGATATCTTTGACATTACTATTCCTCCCTATCACAAACTGCTTCGCAAAGTTCGACTTCTTCCTCTTTCAAATACAAAGAGCCACAACCCGTACACTTGTATTGCTTATTCAATATCGCCTGTGGCTTTGGGAAACGGTTACTTACGGCTCTGCAAATATGACGCATGTTATTCTTCCTCCGTATGTAGGTGCCAACGATCCTGCTGAACTTCTGAATCAAGTAGTTCGGGGAATGGGATATCCACATCAACTCTTTGAGCCTTTGACATGGCTTCTGGAACTACTGTCCAAAGGCCACATATTTTTTCGTAAACAGAAATGTGCTTAGATGCAACATTTGTCCAGGAAGTCGATGAAGAATACATCTTTACTGCATTAGCCATTTTATCATATCTAGAACTGCCTAACAATGAAGATGCATCAACAATAGAATCAGCGAATCCATCAACATCATATTGTCCAAATTTCCAACCGTGAACCCCTCCAGTCAAATCTCTCAACCTACCTTCGTCTGTGACTAACACGGGCTTGCCATGTCCGAGAACTCTTCTAACTGCACCGGAGGCGCTATGAATCTGTTGGAACCATCGGTAAGGGAATACAAGATAGTCACAGGCTGCAGCGTGTAAATCAAGAGAATCTTCATCCATCCACCCTTCAATCAATGTGATGAAATCAACAGAAGCAGCCTTAGCACGAATCTCTTGAGCCAAGTCGCTCATATCCCAATCAGGATGATATGACATTGCGATAACTACTTCGAAATAGCGACAATCAGGATTCTTTGAGGCTTGAATTGCTGCATCGATGAAATAATCCAAGCCTTTGCTTGCCGAAGCAAATCCAAATGTAAAGAACACAGGAACCTTTTCAGGAATTCCAAAAATCGATTTGTCTTGCTCTAATGTATGTTCCAAGACTCCATGTTTGATTGTTTGAATTCCATTCAATAGACCGTGCCTGCAGGTCATGGCTAGCATTTGTGTTGTCTCAGGCCAATGGGTGATGTGCGCATCTACTAATGAATCTGTTACTCTCAACAGGCTCCCCATCTGTTCAGGTTGAGGCGTATGATATGTGATGGCCTTCTTACCTTCATAATCTCTCAAACATTCAACCAATCCCGTATTTTTGAAAACTTGCCATTCGTGTTGGAAGTGAATTACATCACATTCCTCTGCCTCAACTAATTCTCTAAATGGAATAGTAGCTTGAACCATGCGATTCCAACATCGATGATGCCTTACTCCGTTATGTTCCAGATGATATTCATGCGCATAGGGCTCATCGGGCGCATCTTTGACAGTTTCAGAAAACACAACGACCTCCAGGCCTTGTTTGATGAGATTTGTTGCTAGCATGTGAGTGTAAGTTGCAATACCGCATTCAGTATCGAAGGTGGAGACAAGTCCAACCTTCTTCAAAGGTCGAGGCGGAATCACTACTCTTGTTGCAGTTTCCATCGTTTCAATAATTTCCGTTAGAAATGGCTTGTAATTTTCCTCCCAAACCTTTGATGTCCGATAATTTTCAGCATGTTCAACTGCCTTTTGAACGATAACGCTATCATCTTCGTTTGGATTTCGATGAAGCGTGTAAACAGCCATCAATTTTTCCGCAATCTGCTCAGGCGTTGCGTAAGGAACTTTCATTCCTCCATCAACCCTATTCATTTGAGCAACAGCCACAGATAATTCAGGATTACCCTGCAATTCCTTTTGAGAACCATAATCCATGTTTATCACTGGAACCCCGCACATTTGAGCCTCGACTTGAATGATGCCGAATCCCTCTTGCGAACTTACATGAAGTAAAACATCGAGGCTCGACAGGGCTCTTGCCATTTGGTAGTCTGAAAGTCCAACAAGGGAATCGTAAGGTGGGATGGCGATTACGGAATGTTGAAGATTCAGTTTGTGAATCAGTTCTTTGAATTGCACTTCTTGTATATGGTTGCTGGTCTTGATGAAAAGAACTGCATTAGGAACCCTTTGCTTGAACATAGCAAAAGCCTCAAGGTTTTCATAAGGGCATTTACGCATACTCATATCTCCGAAAAAGCCTACAACAAAGGCACTACTTGGTATCCCACACGCTGTTCGAGCATATTCTTTGTTGATAGGCTTGAATACATCGCCTACCATGTGTGGGAGATAGTTGACATTTGGCAAACCAGAAGAAGTCATGATTTCGACCCCATGCTTAGAAATCGCTGCTTGGTGCCAAGAATTATTGTGTGCGTTGATAGTTCCATTATCAATCCTATCCGAATCGATAGGTGTCATACAGATCCAATACGGATGCTTTACGGTTTCGTTGAGTTTGCTTAACTTCCATGTATCTCCCAAAGACCAAACAATAACTTCGTCCAATCCATGTTTACTTTGAAATTCATTGATATGATTTTTCATTGTCACGCTAGTAAGAGTTCCTGGCAACTTATCTGCGGGATAAATCGTTCTACCCTCCCATTGCATGATATTTCCGGCATAGCCGAAATCAACAACATGGCCGACAGGATATCCTTCTTTGATTAGTTGATCTCCTAATATTTTCAATTGAGTTCCGTAACCAGTTTTGTAAAATGGCGCATTTCCCAACAGGAGAAAACCTACTTCCATGTTGAGGCCGAAGGAGTTCAGTCGTATGAAGGAATCACACATAACCAGTGATAGATGAATCGGATTCCATCTCCTTTGAACAATCTAACATCTGCAGCATCAAAGCAGCAATTCTATCAGGACTTTCTAATTGGTCGCATAGTTGGCCTGCTAATTGTATCATCTTTTTCAAATCTCTTTCAGGCACATTTTCAAGCTCCATCAAGGTCTTGAGTAATGCTTGAACAAGAGGGTCTTCTGTCTTCATTGTCAAGCACTGGTGCAACAAGGCACATAAAACCTCTCCCCTCTTGAATGTGAATCACAGGATTTCACATCACCTCTCAAACCTTCCGAACCCCTGCAATTTATACGACAGATACGCACAGAGGATTTCATGGGGAATACTGCCGCCGATGGTTCCAAATTGAAACACATCAATGTAAAACAAAGAACGCATGAACTATTGAATAACATGGGCAACAGGGGTGAAACAATGGACGACATTGTTTGGCGCTTGGTTCAAGAACTTCAAGAATTACGCAAGAGTTTGGAGGATGAGGCATAATGGGGAGGAAGGCCAAAAACCGACTTGTACCCAAGATAGAAAAAATATTCCAAGAATCAGAAGAGGAAATCTTGCCATTTGATAAAATTCTCACAAAGATGGGCGAACGCAAATCTGTCATTGCTGGTATTCTATCATCATATCCAGAACGATTTGACCCTGCAGGTGTTGAGCGTAGTAAAGATGGAACTGGAGAATACAAGAGAACACTTTGGAGACTAGTGCCAGATGAACAATTATCTCTTCGAGAGCTTCAAGAAGTATACAGCGTAGATCCGGAAACGATGCTTGACTTAATGCAGGAAGAAGACCGCTCACTACGATACGCCTGCTGGTCTGCTGAACCAGACGAAAACGGAAACTACAATCGCAGAGATATTCACTATGTTTTACTGCAATACAATAAAGCAGCAGCGAAAAGAAAAGTAAGAGAGATTACACTACCTCTAGTCTAATTTCTTCAATTTTCTCAAGATTGATACATCTTTTGATGAAAAGGGGATTTTCTCCCCTAGTTCTGAATCCATTTCAGAGAAAACCTGTGCTACCGTTTCTCTTACTCGTTGTTTGCGTGGGTCAGGATTTTCTAAAACTTCAACTTGAGACTTTGTAAGCGGCAAATTGATTTCCATAATTTCACGAATCTCTTTCATTCTGCGCCGAACAGTTCTAGCAGTAGTGCCAGGAAATAACTTTACTACACTTTCCAAAGTCAAACGCTGCCCGTCAGCCTCTCCAGCCATCAAAGCCCTAGGTCGTGATATCATATCACCCGGCCTAATCACTCGCTTATCCTTTGTAGCGAGCATAACGGACGCTGCAGCAATAGAGTCAGGAGAACCTTGGGCTCCAGAATTAGCGATTTCCTTCGCTAATCGGAGGACATCTTCATCTAAGTTTGCTAAACACCATGAATTCGAACCAATGATATCGTCTGCCGTAGGCCTTGGGTAAGGTAGTATCTTTTCCCTAGTCATTTTCTGTAAGAGCCGATTTACCGACTTCATTGAGGCCATTTTGATTGATTTGAAATCCCCTTCTTCTGTAATCCAATCTCGATGAATATCAACGACATATTCGAGCGTTAGAGACTGGTTATCCATACGCCCTGCAACATAGGCGGCTACGACTTCTAGTTGAGGGAAACCTCTCCCGCCTTTCGCTGCACCTGCTTCCATCATGTTGAAAAGATATAATCTAGCTTGGGCAAGAGCATTTTGAGATAAGTTCAATTTGCTAGAACACAAATATGCTAACCTGTCAACAGATTGCTCCCGATTTCTTTGCTTGCCGGATTTTGAAAGAATTGATCCAAAGGTTTCCACGCCTTCATCTGTTTTCTTTTGTTGATGTGATACCTGATAACGGTCAATCAAAAACTCCATTGAACAACCTCCACAATAGGCTACGCCTCGTAAGCCGTCAATAGCAAGTGATTGGAATTCGCCATCTCTAGCCAAACGGACTGCACATTGGCTAGGGCCTTCATAAGCAGGACAAAGAACAGTTTGAATCGAAGAAAAATCAGCAGTAGCCCCTAACTGATTCGCTGTATCTTCGGCCTCTGCCATGGTAATGCCTGTAGGCCTTGCCAAATAAGGCCTGTGGCATAATATTCTGGAGAGCATAAACAACACCCCAATTTTTACTATTTATTGAATCGAGTAGCTAATGATGGCGTTATGCCAAGATCTCTAGTAAATAGAGGCCAGTTTTTATACCTCCTGTGGCGTAATACTACGCATAGCATAAACTATACACCATATTACACTAATAGAAGTAATGAAGGCCATAGTAGCTTTCCTTGTGAGGAAAGACGATCTCTTGAGGCCACTTTTTATACTTCCTGTGGCGTAATACTACGCATAGCATAAACAATGCACCATATTACACTACTTGCAGTTATGCAGTTGCCAGGACAAGCTTCCTTTTCGAAAAAAGCAAGATCTAAAGGCCACTTCATATACCTCCTGTGGCGTAATACTACGCATAACATAAACTACATGCCATATTGTGTTGCAAATAGGCTGATTGGTTCAGAGAAGCTACTCTAGAGCCAACAGATCATGTCTCAAGCAGCAATATACGGCCTGTTTATCAAGTTCCTGTGGCATAATGCTACGAAGAACATAAACCACACACCACCTTGCTTAGGCAAGGCCATGGGCTCCTATGACTCATTACAATGAGGACAGGAATGCCCTCTCTCGGTTGGCTTACGAGCCTTCACGAAGTAACAATCAAACCCTAGCGATAGGGAATACGATTGTATGACCCTCGAAAGAGACTTCACCGAGAACCCGGGTCGAGAAATAGAGATACCCGCACTTTTGAGTGCCTCTACTCGGCTAACGGGTCTGCAAATGAGAGGAATGACGATTATCACCGTCATTCCCAATGCGGATCCACCGAAAAACAAGATATTGACGAAAAGTACCTCGTTGGTGACATAATCACTATTGGCTTTCTTTGCCGATTGGTCCGATATATTGCGAAACAAAAGCGGCTGGTTGCTGCTTAGGTGGATTTCACACTCCGAAAGGACATTTGAGACTTGGCCCTCTGAACATGAGGTAGTTCAAGGGTCTGTATGATAAAACAAGCAAATTAGCCATTCAACGATTTCCAATGCTGGGAAGAGGGGAAAATGAAGAAAGTATCGTTACCGACACCGCTATGACGGTGAAGGACACCCCTGATTGAAGTTACAGGCAACGGCAATATCGGCTACACCGCAAGCAACTGGACTGGTCTTGACCGTCCACGAGCGCCCGGTTCAAACCGATGCCCTAACCTGAAACAGTAGTTATTGGAGAGCACCTGGAGCCAGCAATGGTTTCAGGTGAACAGAAGGCGAGCTACGAAGATCTAAAGCCCCGTCTGGGGTCATGGTCTCGCTCTCTTACGCCAACCGAGCGTGCCGCAAGGCCAGAATTGGTTGACGAGGAAGTTCGTCAGTATGGATTGGAAATCGGGCTAAACCGCTCACCACACACAAAAACACACCACTCATGAAAAAAAATACAAGTTTACAGACAATAACAAAAACAAAACCATCATTTACCAAAGAACAGATGAATGAATTTATTGAAACAATGCGACAAATTTGGATAAGAAAACCCAAACCCTATGTATTAGGGCAAGAAAAAGACACTGGAAGAAAAATCATGTCAAATGAGGATACCTCCGATGTTGTATGGAAAACAACCACAGGTTCAGGATTCACCGTTAAAGTGAAAGACCATGAATTACGATGGATGTCAGAGAACAACAAAACTTGGATGGAACTCCAGATGTTGAAATGGAACCCAAGTCCTGAAGCACTAAAAGCAGAACAAAATTATTTTGCTTTACCAATAGATTACAGTTATACTGGAAAGTATGGTTCTACCGACTTACTCGGAATCAAGAAACCATATTGGAAATGGTGAATTTGTACCAGTCTTGTAACATATTCGTCCGAATAACGGACCCATACAATCTGCGGATTGTAAATGCCCCCCGAAAGGTTTCGGCCTCTTGGGGGGCTCCCCCC